>Ga0181606_10001315_pt1 | contig 21828 bp, 9 predicted proteins | sample 041ome_10_FD_132994 | JGI IMG/M metagenome (GOLD analysis project Ga0181606, IMG submission 132994) | Coastal salt marsh microbial communities from the Groves Creek Marsh, Skidaway Island, Georgia - 041412US metaG (megahit assembly) | ecosystem: Environmental > Aquatic > Marine > Intertidal zone... | reverse complement strand
CTTTAAATTACGTGTATTCTCAAATGAGGAGAGGAAAAGACGACGCGGATGATTTGAAAGTACTTTTGTGTGTGCTCACTGGAGACAGTTTATCCGGTTGGAACGTGAGAAAAAGACGAATCTGCGAAGCGCTGGAGGAAGACGAAGGTGGAGAATTGAACGAAGAAGAGAAGAGGACGAGACGAGAGCGCGCGCTAGAGCGAGAATTGATGTTTGCCACGTTCGTGCAAACAAAGTTTCCAAAGTCCACGGCGGCGTTTGCGCACCGAAGGTGGGTGATTATGAAATGTTGTTTTCGCGGCGGCGCGGAGAGAAGAAATCACCTAGCGTCAACAACTACAATGAATGGGGAAGAAACGATGAAGACGAGGACGACGACATTGTTATCAAAAATATACGAACGAGAGAGTCTTGCGTGCGAACAAACGTGCCGAAGGAAGCCGAGCAATTACGCCGCGTGGGCGCACAAGTTGTTCGTGTTTGAACTCGTGCATTTGAAACAAAGCGTGAACGAACCGGATGCGCTCTTGGAACAGTCAAAGTGCGTAATGCGAGAATCGAAATCAAAAATTTCCGCCTCCGATCCGAGTGCGTGGCATTTTCGACGCGCCGTTATCCGTTCAGTTTATGATCATCTCATGAATCGCGATGAGATAAAAAAGAGATTTTTCGATGAAGTAATCGTCGACGAATTTCGTTTCGTGCGCGAAAAAATCGCGACGTTTCGCGGACGGGAAACGCTTTGGCACCATCGCAAAACGTTATTGGCGCACGTCTTGCTCAAATGCTCTCAAGACGACGTTCAAAATGATATCGTGCAGGAGGAAATAGAATTTGCCGCTAAAAACTTTAATGAAGGAGTCAATGTTCGAGACGTGCCGTGGGCGACAAAGTACGAAGACGGGGACGAGGCTCGTCTACTATCCTCCTTCAGCAAATACGTGTGTACAATACACAAACGTTTCTTTCGCAAAAAGATATAGTGCAAATGTAAAGTTAGTATGCTAGATAGGTGTAAACTATAGAGATGTTAGCAATATATAGAGGGTATTATGGTATTATAGTATAACAATTGTTTTGTATTTAACGCGCAGCCATTTCTCTGGCACCGTCCAACCACGGGTACTTTTGCGATCGCTCGATTTCAAACTTTGCGATTTGGTCGTTCTTCAACATCGTCAATCCAACGTCATCCAAGCCGTTCAACAAGCAGTGCTTGCGGAACTCGTCAACTTGGAAGGAAATCTTAGATCCATCCGCTCTAGTGATGGTTTGCGCCTCGAGATCAATTTCCAACTCTTTCATATCGTTGGCATCTTGCATCAACGTTCTCACCGTCGGTTCATCCAAAACAATCGGCAGCATGGAGTTCTTGAAGCAGTTGTTGAAGAAGATATCAGCGAAGGAGGTGGAGATGATGCATCTGATGCCCAAATCGTTGATGGCCCACGGCGCGTGCTCTCGGGAACTACCGCAACCAAAGTTATCGCCGGCAACTAAGATTGAGCTTCCTTTCCATTCTGGCTTGTTCAAGACAAAGTCTGGTCTTTCCGAGCCGTCGGCGTTGAATCGCATTTCGTAAAAAGCGCCGACACCCAAGCCGGTTCGTTTGATGGTTTTCAAAAACTGCTTCGGGATGATCATGTCCGTGTCAATGTTTTGTAAGTCCAACGCAGCGGCTTTACCTTTAAGCTTGGTAAATGTCGGCATACCACCACTACCGCCGGATGATTTCGCTTGGTCCACTCTCGGTTTCGGCGGAACGATGGATTGGTTCGTCAAAAAGTCCTTATCGACTTTTTTCGGGACATCATCGCCAGTCAAACCGGCACCAGAACCGAGCTCTCTGACGTCACATAACTTCCCGGTAATAGCTGCCGCGGCCGCCATGGCCGGCGACACCAAGTGCGTTCGGCCACCGTTCCCTTGACGACCTTCAAAGTTTCTGTTCGAAGTCGAAGCGCATCGTTCTCCCGGCAACAACTTATCCGGGTTCATGGCAAGGCACATAGAGCAGCCCGGTTCTCTCCAATCAAAACCAGCTTCGATTAAGACAGTATGTAAACCTTCCGCTTCCGCTTGGTCTTTGACGATACCAGAACCCGGAACGACCATGGCGTACACGGAACTGGCAACTTTCTTGCCCTTGGCCACGGCGGCCACGGCTCTGATATCTTCAATTCTCCCGTTCGTGCACGATCCAACAAACACTTTGTCAACCGCAACGTCCTTCATTTTAGTTCCCGGGGTTAAACCCATGTATTCCAACGATCTTCGCATCGCGTTCGCTCTGGATTCGTCAAAATCATCCGGGTTTGGAACGACGCCCGAAATGCCAACGGTATCTTGCGGCGAGGTCCCCCACGTGACGGTCGGTTCGATATCCTTCGCGTCAATAACAACAACCTTATCAAACTTGGCATCCGCATCGGTAGACAAGGTCTTCCAGTACGCAACCGCTTTCTCCCAAGTTTCACCACTCGGCGCCATTGGTCTACCTTTCAAGTATTCGTAGGTGATCTCATCCGGCGCGATCATCCCGGCTCTCGCGCCGGCTTCAATCGCCATGTTGCAAATACTCATTCTCGCTTCCATGGACAATTCGCGAATGGCTTCGCCGGAAAACTCGATGACGGACCCGTTACCACCCGCGGTACCAATCTTGCCGATCACGTGCAAGACTAAATCCTTAGAGGTCACGCCATCCATCAACTTGCCGTCGATTCTCACGTTCATATTCATACTCGGCTTTTGCAACAACGTTTGCGTAGCCAACACGTGTTCGACTTCACTCGTCCCGATGCCAAACGCTAACGCACCAAACGCACCGTGCGTGGCCGTGTGCGAATCTCCGCACACAACCGTCGTGCCCGGCAGCGTGAAGCCTTGCTCCGGCCCGATGATGTGCACAATGCCTTGTCTCTTGTCGTCCATCCCGAAATACGTGATGCCAAAGTCTTTCACGTTCTCTTCCATCTGCACGACTTGGACTCTCGATTCCATCTCCTCGATGAACGTTTCCACGCTCTCGAACTTGGATCGGTCCGTAGTCGGCACGTTGTGATCCACCGTCGCCAACGTGTTGTCCGGTCTTCTCACGTTTCTCCCGGCTAAGCGCAAAGCCTCGAACGCTTGAGGCGACGTGACTTCGTGCACCATGTGTCTGTCGATGAACAACAACTTTGTCCCGTTATCTTCCGTGGCAATCGTGTGATCGCGGACGATTTTATCGTACATGGTCATCCCAGCCGCGGAGACTGAAAACGTGACCGATCGGCGAGAGCTGCTCGCGTTAATAATCGCCTTGGCGCTGAGCGTCTTTTTTCCACTCGATGCGGCGATGGATCTTCTCGAGGACAAGAAGTTCGTCGTCCTCGTCGTCGTCGTCGTTTGAGCGAGAGAATTCATTGCGACGAGATTATTGTTACGTGTAATGAATGCCGTATCAAGTATATATATATATATATAAAGTGCGGCGACGTATGTGATGCGTGCGCACGTTTACAAAAGTGTGAAGATGAAGAAGAAGAGATTCTCTTTTTCGCCGAGTGGCGTGCAATCAAATTCGGCGGCGGCTCTGTGCTGACGAGGAGGAGGAGGAGGAGGAGTGTCTTCGCCAAATTTTTTTTTGTTTTTGTTTTTGTTCCCGAGGGAGTCAGTCCGGAGTTTAGACGCATGTACAGAAATATCGATCGATCTCGTCTCTCCGATGATGTCTCTCGACCACCACCAACACTTCGTACTCGAGAACAAAATTTTTGAAAGTGTCTCTCTCCACTACACACCACACACACACAAGCACACTTACACACAGACTCTGTTACGCGCGCGTCTTCCCACGTTTTCTGAAGAGCGATGATGACGACGACGACGACGACGAGGATGACGTGCGCGCCTCGAGGATCCGCGTTGGTCGCCAAAGCGCCCTTTCGCGACGATGGGAATGGAAGAAGAAAAACCGTGCGCGCGATGAACGCGAGACGAAGCGTGGAAAATGCGAATATCTATTCTCTCGGTCCTCCTTCGAAGACGATGAGAGCGAACGCGCATCGACAACACTGGCCAAACGAATGCACGGAAATTGTGTGCAATGATGGATCTTCGCTGTATTGCTTTGTTGGCGTCGTGAGAGCGGCGGCGAGTTCGTCTTCTGATGGTGCTGGAGTTGGTGAAGATGATGTTGATGTTAAATCGGAAGAAGTATCTGAGAAGGAAGATACCAGCGCCAACACCGAAACAGATTTAAACGCACGATTGAACGCAATCACGAATTCCTTTCGCGAGAAGAGACAGACGACGGATGCACCCTCTCCATCGTTATCTGTATCGAAGGAATCCAACGAAGCGATGGTAAACGCCGCGATTCAAGCGACGGCGAAGAGATCGCAGGAGTATTGCGATACGTACGCGGAGGAGGAGATGAAAAAGTTGCGAGCGGAGGAAAAAGGAGCATCTCCACCCGCCGAGGCGGTAGCGGTCGCCAAAGAAGCAGAAGCGGAGGAGGAAGTCGATATCCAAGAACGACTGGACGCGATCATTCGCGAACACCGTAAGAAGCAAAAAGACATCGTGAATGCGAGTGCGTCTGCGTCGTCTGTATCGGAAGCTAGGCAAGAGGAGAAGGACGGAGAAGACGACTTGTACGCTCGATTGAACGCCATCGCGGAGGAGTTCAGAGCGAAGAAAGGCGAACCGAGCAGACCAAATTTAGCGATTCAAGGCAAGAACGGAGGCATGTCTGGCATGGCATCGTTTTATTCCGCACCTGGATACGCTGGATTTTCCTGGGTAGGCGAGGAAGATGTCGAAATGGAAGACGACCACGACCACGACGACGATCATGATCAACACGGAAAAGAAACGCGCGATGACCACGCTGGTCGAGTTGGGAAGACTTCCTTTTATTCCTCGGCTGGGTACGCTTCGTTTGCGTACGAAACTGATGCCGTTTGGGACGTGTTAGTCGTTCCTCCAACCTCCTTCTCCTCCTCCTCTTCCTCTTCCTTGTCATCGTCAAACGACATAGCGAAAGTGTGGGGCCAAAAAATCAGCGATAACAACACTTTAGTCTCCACATCTGGTATCGCTTACAAATCAATACCAGCCACGCAATCGTCTTCTAGCATCATAGCTGAATCCGTGAGCAGGGAACAGACGGCGCAGATTAAAAAGGCGTGGAAGCGCGTAGATGCGAGGTTTGATTTGCCCGGGCCTCCGAACATGTGGACTCGCATGGACAACGAGGAAAAGTTTTTAGCGGTCGCCTTATCAGTCGCAACGTCTATAATCTGCTATCAAAACGCACCGCCGGTCGTGAGAAAACCGGTTCAAGCGGCAACGTCGTCGGTGAAAAAGTTGGCGCACATCTCGCGCTCGACACAACCGCCCGCCATGCCCATGACGAAGAAAGAGAAGAAAGCTGCACAAAAAGCCGCCGCTGGAAAAAAAAATGCGAAGGTTGCGTCGATCAACCAAGCGATTGGAGACCTTTCCCGTGCTAAGAAGCGCGCTGCGAGCATGACACCAGGCGATGATGTAGCCCCAGGACAATTTCTTGCCATCATCCGAGGGGACGGTACCATAGATTTCACGCTGCGAAACGTGTTTTTCCTCGTAACATTTTCGTTTTTTGCTCGAATTATTTTAAAGCAGTTCGATATCACGCCTCTTGGGGCACTTAGCGGCGCAGAGCGCGCCATTGGATCAACCGCGAATGCTCTCGTTAACACAGGATTCAAAGATGAGGAAAAATTTGCCGCCGATAAAGAGGCGATTAGAATTGCTGCTGAAATTAAAGCTAGAAAAGCCGCCGAGAGAAAAGCAGAGAAAGGATCGAAACGCGCTTTTGGCTTTTCTGGTACGAGTGTTGACGATGCCCGGATTTCTGCCATCGTCGACTCGAAGCTAGAAACCATTCGCCGCGAGAACGATGTCCTGTTGAATAAAGTGAGTAAGTTTTTTGAAAACGAAGAAATTGAAATGGTCGCGCAACTCATGAAAGAAAACGACGCCAAGATTGAAGCTGTAGTCGCGCAAGTAAAGTATGCAAAAGCGGAGCGAAACGCTTACAAACGTCTCGTTGAGAACGAGATGTCGAAGGCATCTGCCGCTGCCGCGAACAGCGCCGCTTCCGGCAAGTCGGCGTTTCTTCCTTTTTTCTTTGCGCGAAAAAGTGCCAACTCAGATAACATGAAACTGAAGGAATTGTATGAAGATAAGATCGCGGAAATTAAGAAAGAAGCTGAAATCGCCAAACATTCGTTCGCGTTTTTTAAGAAAGAATACATCGCCAAGGAAGCGGCAATGAAGAAGGAGTTTGTGGAGAAGGAAAAGAAAACGGCTTTGGAAGTGAAGCAAAAAATCGACGATTTATCGCAACAACTGAAAGAAAGCCAGCAAGAGTTCGATAAAGCGCGCAAAGACGCGGAAACTGCATTGAAACTTGCTTTGGAGAACAATGACATTGAGCGATTGGAACAGCTGGAAAAAGAGTTGGAGGCATCTAAAGAAGCGCTCGTGAAAGAACGCGACGCCAACCGAGTTGCAGTGCAAAAGAAAGAGGAGGAACTTTTGGCAAAGAACAAGCTCGCCCAAGACGCGCTTCGAAAGCAAATAGAAGACCTGCAAGTCTCTTTGATCGCCGCGAAGGATATCGCAAGCAAAGCCAACGCGGCAAAGCTCGCCGAAGTCGAAGAAAATTTCAAGCAACGAGAAGCGGCTATCATGTTGAAAGTAGACGCGGCTGAAGCGAAAGCGAAAGAATTTGAGCGTAAAAACTTTCAAACCGTCTCCGAAATGAAGATGCAATCGAACAAAGAAATCAACGAGGCTTTATCTTCCGCTCGCGCGAGATTTCAAAAGGAAAAAGAAGACTTGTTGCGAAAAGTAGACGAGGAGCGGCTCCAATCAAAATTGGAAGTCCAACGCGAGAAGGAGCGTTTCGAAGAGGAGCTCAGAGAAAAAGAGCTCGCCATTCGACAAAAAAGCGACGAGTTGATCGATGAAATTGCGTTAGAGTTCAGACGCGAAATTGAAAACCGGAGTTCGAGTGCTCGATAAAGATCTGCATGCACGTGCGCTCCAAGGAGAGTGAAGAGAGAGAGAGAGCTGAGAGTTATTATTTTGTATATTTATTTTTCACAATACACCAAAACTGCACTTATTTATTCGCTCACTCACACACGCGCAAAATGTCTCGCTTCAATCGATAAAGAGTGTTTCTGAAATGACGTCAAAGGAGAAGAGGAAAAGCAGCGAGACCAACGACCCTCTCCTCCTCCCCTCTTCCTTGAGACTTCTTTCGTCTTCCTCGTCGACGACGACAGCCTCTTGCAGAATCTTCTTGCGTTCCGCCGACTTGAACAGAATGAATGCGCAGTGCGGCGAATGCGTTCGCGTGTCGTTCATCACGAGCAACAGCAGCGGTCGAAGGACAACGACGTCGCTTCTCGCGATGGCGCATCCTCGCGAGCGGCAAGAAGCTCTTCTGTCTAGCGATTATGGTAATAATAATAATAACAATAATAACGGCGGGGCGTTTGACACGCCCGTGAAACAGTCTGGGTTGGTGAGAAGAGAACAAGGAGAAGACGAAGAAGGCGAAGCGGCGGCAGTTTTGGATGGCGGCGTTTTCGTGTTTCTAGACGAATCAGGAGTGAAAGAAGAAGATAAAGAAGAAGATCAATTTTTAACGCGCGCGAAGGAGACTTTGAGCGCTTTGCGGCAACAACGGAGAAGAAAGAATCGCAACGCGAGTGAGGAGAATAGCGACAGCGGCGGACGGGAGATCGAAGTACGAAAGATGAATGCATCTCCTTCGTCCGTGGTGAACTGCTCGCGGGTGGTCGTGGAAGTTTTGAACGAACGAGCGAAAAAAGACGGGAAGACGAGACGAACGGAAGAGGCGAGGAGAGCATTGTCACACAGAGTCATCGCTGGGAGGTGCACAGTGATGTTTGGAGAAACGACTGAGAGTCTGCTTTTGAAAGTGAGAGAGTGCGAGCCGCCTTCGTCGAGTAAAGAACAGTGCTATCGAATAACGCACCGGACGATTATCGATGTTGATGATAACGACGGAACGAACGCCGGTCAATTAGGTGGTGCGTCTACTGCTCCTCCGTCTTCTTCGTGGAATGCGGACGATACACTGGTGGCATGCGATGAACTTCTCGGAGCGCTGAGAGAGGCCATCGCGTGGCCTAAACAATACGAGGAGATTGCAACATCGATAGGCGCGTCTTTTCCAAGTGGAATTTTAATCCACGGGCCTCCAGGGACTGGTAAGACGTCGGCAGTTCGCGCTGCGTGCAAAGAAGCGCATGCTGAGATTGGGATTGATGTGCGGATATTTTCTCTGAGCGCGGGTGATGTCTTCAATAATGGTGCTTACGCAGGCGACGCGGAGAGAAATGTTCGGAATATCTTTCAGAAAGCTAGAGAATTTTGCGGCAGCAGTGCGAAAAAGAACAAGAGATCGATCATTTTGATGGATGATATTGACGCAGTTGCACCAAGACGTACTAAGAATTCTTCGCAACATCAAAACAGGGTAGTTGCACAACTTTTAACGCTGATGGATGGTGCAAAGCATTGGTTGCAATCTCCAGTTGTCGTTGCGACGACAACGCGTCCAAACGCCATTGATCCGGCGTTGCGGAGACCGGGACGATTTGATCGAGAAATCGAAACTTCGTTACCAAACGTGAACGAAAGAGCATTGATTTTGAGATTGCACTTGCGAAATGTACCATTAGACGATACTGGAAACGACTTTGACTACGATCGTGACATTGAAACAATCGCGAAGAACTCGAAGGGCTATTCCGGTGCCGACTTACAAAGTCTCTGCCGAGAAGCTGTTACAGTTGCTGTGAAACGATGTGCTATGAATTCCCAAAATGATACTGGTAATGATGACGTCAAAGTGTGCTCAAGTGATTTCGACGAAGCGGCGTCAAAAGTGCGAGCGACGGTCATTCGAAACGTGGCTTCGGTAGCCGATGTCGCCAAAACGAGTTGGGACGACGTCGGAGGATTGTTTGAAGTGAAGAAACGCTTAGTTCGCGCCATAGAGTGGCCTTTGAAAAAGAAAAGTAGTTTTGAACGATTAGGAATTCGACCAGCGAGAGGTATCTTGTTGCATGGTCCACCAGGTGGTGGAAAAACGACGTTAGCACGAGCGGCAGCCACTGCTTCCGGTGCAACCGTGTTCTCACTTTCTGCTGCTGATGTTTTTTCGATGTACTTGGGCGAAGGTGAAAAAATACTCACGGATGTGTTTTCAAAGGCTCGAAAAGCGTCACCTGCGGTGCTCATTCTGGATGAAATCGATGGGATGTCGGGATCTCGAGGAGGAGGAGGAGAAGGATCCTCCAGTACGGGTTCTCACAATTCAGCAGCTCGAGTGCTCTCAGCCTTACTCACGGAAATGGATGGCTTGAGTAGTATTAATACCAGTAATAACAACAGCTCTTCATCGACGTCGTTGCCCCCGTTGTTATCATTATCATCATCAACTCCATCAGTTTTAGTCATAGCGACGACGAATCGATTAGACGCTCTAGATCCAGCTCTAACGAGACCGGGTAGATTTGATTTGATTTTGGAAGTTGGAGCGTTGAAGACGCCAGAGGAGCGTCTTGAGGCTTTACGCATCCACTCCAGAACAGTTTCTTTAGCGGATGATGTAAATCTCGAAGACATCTCCCAGCAAACAGAAGGGATGACAGGCGCAGATCTAAGGGGAATAGTGAGAGAAGCGGCTTTAGCCGCATTGAGAGAAGACATATGTGCAACGCATATTCGTCACGCACATTTTCTCAAGGTGCTCAACAACTAGGAGATGTATATAGGTAGTACCAGATACCATGGTACTGTACTCGGTAGTATATGACCTGTAATTTTTGCAATTGTACAGTCATAAATGACAGTGTATTTTACGAAAAAAAAAGAATTACAATATGAAGGTATCTTATCCTCCTATAAATAAAAAATAAACTTGTATACATGTACGGAAACGCATCATCTACGATAAATCCATGCGCTTGAACGCTTCGAAGAAAGCCGGCACGATTGCCGCTTTAGAGTTGATCACATTTTTTAAGTGATCCCTGGAATCGTACGTGAAAGCCACACCGTCTGATTTCGTCCACGCGGTGCATCGGCTCATAATTGCACTAACTTCATCGTAATCAGAAGTGACCAGTCTATCTCTTTTGGCGAAATGTGTCACCATGGCGTCCAACTTGTGCTCAAAAATCCCCGCGCCTCCGCTCGCTTGCATCAAACGCTCGATGCCAACTAATCGTTGCATTGTTCGATTTAAAACCGCTTTCCAGTCTAGGTTTTCAAATATGCTGCCATCCTTGGACAAGCTGGAGGACGTGGACGTGCTCTTACTTTTATTCGAATTGGGTGATTCCGGTGCCGAAGTTACGTTTGATTCTCCCAAGACGCGTCGAGATGATTGTCTCTTTTCGCCGGAAAGTTCATCTGACGAACTCGACGCTTCGCTTTCTGAGGATAAAATGATCTCAGAGATCATGTTTTCAACGTACGTATCTTTGATCAAAAGCTGTTCTCGATCTACTCTCAAGTACAAATACGAGCCAGGAGAGAACGACTTTTCAAAGTTGTGCCAGGCACACACGCTCACCACGCCCAACTTCTTGTTTGCGTTGTTCTTCGATTTCTTCATGTTTGTATTCTCGTCCCCGTGAAAGGCGCGCGAGGTAAGAATAGCGGCATTCGTAGCAATGTAGCCGCCCATAGAGCACCCGCCGATTGCAATAGAGACTTCGTCGCCGTAGGTATCTCTGGCCCATTCGATTAACCCGCACGCCTCTCTCAATGAAATTAAATGCATCAAGATGTACTCGCTCACGGTGCTCAAAATATGACTGCTTTGCCCCACCGCCTTCCGATCCCCGTAAAATGGAAACTCGGGAATTAAGACCACCATCTCCTCGTCTTCTATCTCTTCATTCTCTTTGCAATCCGCTGTTAACAGCTCTTCCGCCACGCGTTTTCGAACCTTAAACGTCGTATCACCTGTAAATGGCAAAATGATGGCGACCCGTTTCACTTTTTTATCGTCCAGTCTCCGAGGCGGCGCCGCTAACGAAGAGGAATAGGTGGAAGACGACGAGCGCCACACTCTCTGTATCTGCCCGCTTTGCAGCGCCGATAAGTTTCTCGATTTCTTGCACAGCATTTCGACTTCTTTGATTTTAAAGATTCCTGTTTCGCAGTTGATGACGTGCGTAGTTTTTTTCTCTCCTCGATATGTTTCCTTTTTTGGGGGGTGTCCTCCTCGTGTTTTTTTCTTCACTTTCGCTGAACCTGAGCCCATATCATCTTTTTTATCATTCTTCGACAAATTTGTCGAATTTCCGAAAACAGCTGTCGAACCGCCGCGAGGAGGGGTCCAACTTTCCACCTCGGTTCGAACAACCTCTCCGTACGGGTCCCACACGACATGCATTTTACCTTTCGGGGTGGAACTAAACCCGCGTCCACTCAACACCGATTTTACCACCGACGCGCGTATTTCTTTAACCAGTTGGAAATTTCCCCACCCACGACTGAAAAACGTCGTGGACGTTTTGGGGAGGAAAAAAAGCACGTATTTGATAACAAACGCGCCGACGAGGAACATGAAATCGGACTTGAAGTAGTAGGCGAAAAACATGAAGACGGCGAACGAGTCGAGCGTTCTTTTCTTCCTCTTATTCTTCTCGTTCGTTTCTAGCGTTTGATGCGTGGAAGGAGACATTCTTGATATCACGTATTACCTTTTTTTTTATGTGCACTCGTCTCGGGAGCGCTTTTTTTTGGCAAAAGTATATGGTGATGGCTTTTTTTTGTTTCTCTGGCGAAGGGTTATCATGGGTTAAAATATTTCAATATGGTATCACCATAGATATTTGCCTTTTTTTTTGGATTTACCACGTGGTATTTTACTATTGACGTACGACTCGTATACACATATTTGATACTTACACAGCGGTACCATGGTACCTTTGTAGCTTACTACAAAAATATTAAAGCGAAGGTATCAAGTCACCTTCGGCGCACCGGATTTTCTCGTGATCCTCGGGCGGGAGCTCAATCTTATCGAACCCTTTCCTTCCGTATTCGACGAAATCATCGAAAGTGACAAACCCATCGCCTCGACTTCCGCATCGCCTTCGAGTGAGTTCTCTCAAGGAATGGTCCAGTTGGTCTTTAGAGACGTGTCGATGGCCGGCTTTGAGCTCGTTCAAATCGGCCAGTAAATACGCCAATTCAGATTCATCCAAGACTCCGTTTTTGGTTTTATCGTAGCGTTGCCACAACCCTCGCAAAACGTTGACGTTAATCTTCTCTCGAAGTGAAAATGATTGCTCTAAAAGCCACTTTGAGGTTTTCGGTCGCCAACTGGACTTCGTGTACTCATCCGTTTGCATTTCGTTGAGACGAGATTTCGCTCGATCCCACGCGAAGAACTCGTCTCGAGTGTCGCGCTCAAATGAATTCGCATCGGTTACTACGAGTAAATCGTCAGGATGTTTCGCATAGGCCGTAATTATTAGTTTCACTTTGTGCTCGTACGCGCAGTCGATAAATGTGATGAACCTGCGCATCAAATCGACTCGGTCTAAAGATAACTTCGGTATATTTTCAATGCCAATGGCGTGAAAGGTTGAGCACAAAGCAACGTAATCCGACGGTCCTAAATTTGCGTTGCACAACTCGTCGAACTCTATTCTCGCAACACCGCCCCCAGCTTGTTTGATCCGTAAACTTCTACCCGAAATAGCCACTTCTAATTCTCTCAACGTCCGTTCGCCGGCAAGATTTTGCGTTTTCACTTCTAACCAATCGTGCGCGATTTGTTTAGCCTCTTCGTCGGTTTTATTACTTTCTCCTATCATTTTCCACACTCCATGCACGTTAACCGATCCAATCATCCGATAGTCGAACACCGAGTCCATGTCGTGCACTTGCATTCGATTCTTTATGCCTTCAATGCATGGTAAAAACTGTTTCCGATTCAGTCCATTTTTATACAACTCGTCCGGTGCTCGGTTCGAAGTGCACACCACTCGCACATTATTCTCCCACAATCTATCGAGTAATCGTCTAATAATCATAGCGTCAGCGACATCAGTCACTTGAAACTCGTCTAAACAAAGCACGTCGACTTTTGCCGCCAAGGAATCCGCGAACCACTTCACGGTATCTTCGTTCGAAACGTTATCCGTTTTCTTTTTCATTTGGGCTAATCTGTGCAACTCTCCGTGCGTTTCCATCATGAACGCGTGAAAATGCACGCGTTTCGAGAAAGATTTCGGTAACGTTGCCATAAATAAGTCGGAAACGAACGTTTTACCGCACCCAGGTCCGCCGTACAGATACACCCCGCCTGCGCTTGTTTCGCCCGCAAGCGTGGAGGCGTCTGATTTGTTCGTTCGTTCCCAAAGTTTCTGAAACCACGATTTATTCTCCTCGTTGCTCTTATCACTAATTCTATTAAGATTACCACTGTTACTACTATTGCTATTGCTTTTATTACTATCACCATCTTTCCCAATGACTTTGTGGTAAAATTTATCCAGCACGTGAAGCGCTTTCACCTGTTTCTCGTCTCGTTGCAACACGCCTTCTTCGGCTAACCGCTCGTAGAATTTCAACGGCGATTCCGTGCCTTCCGGTTGTTTCACCAGTTTAGCGAAATCCAGCTGACTGACCGCCGAAGAAGAAGTAGATGAAGAAGGAGATTTTACTTTATCGTTAGTCGCGTTTGTGCTGCCACCATCTGTCGTTCTCTTCTGGTTTTGGAAAGAAGACGAAGAAGAGGCATCGACGACTTGCGTTTGTTGAAACGAAGGTGGCGTTGAAGAAGAGTAGAAGCACACCAATATTCTGCTCGTCGCGTTAACATTAAAATAATTATGCCGAGAAGAAGAAGAAGAAGAAGACGTGCTCGCACGCGTCGAGCTCAATGCTCTGCGAGCGGCGGCACCGGCGGCGCTTCTCATCGTTTCTGAGTTTATGAAGAAGAAAACTTCTCTCTGCTCGATAAGATATGCAAAAAGTCAAACCACAAACGAAAGTAAGAAGCTCGTAAAAAATAGCGCTAATACAAAAGGATGTGTATAACATAAGTACAATTTATCAAAACTGGCCTCCAAAACCACCTTTGTTCTTTCTAATAATGCCCATGAAATAACCGGCGACGTTTCGGACGTTATCCACATTCGCGGTTTCCATTTCTGTGACAATTTTGTCCATCGCTGACGAGTCTCGTACTTGAGACAAGGCGGAGAGCATACGCTCGTCGATGGCGTTTCGTTGGAAACGGCCATTTTCGATGCATGCAACTATTCTGTTCGCGTACGGCTCTGGAAGTGTGCTTCGTAGCGTTTGATCATCCACGCCTTGGCCGCCGTAGCCGCCCCCACCTCCTCCTCTTCCTCCTCCTCCAAAGTTATTGTTGTTATAGGTATTAAAATTGTTTCCTCTTCCTCCTCGACCACCGAAATTCCCGGCGCCTCCTCCTCGTCCATAGTACCCTCCACCATGACCTCCACCAAAATTATTCCGCATTTGTCCGAGAAACTTTCGAATTTTCGAGACGAACAAACCGTTCGGGTTACGTACGCCACCTGGTGCGTTCTGTAATTCGATGAAGGTCTCATCGATGCAATTCATCGCCATCATCTCGTTAAGTTGCGTGAACTCCTCCCACGCTGCAGCGTCAAATTGGACGCCTGGGTTAGCCGTGAACAATCGCTCCATAGCCGTACCTACCATGGGTGTAATGACACCACGCATGAGCGCGTTTTGAACATCCTGCAACGCTGGATTGTACGCGTGGCCTTGCTCTTGAACCCCACCGGCACCGACGACCATCGATCCAAACGGGGCCGCATCTTTATTCTCGTCGTTCCTTCTTCTGCACACGCCTTTGAAATACGCGGATACGTTCTTAATCACGCCTAAATTTTGATTGGATAAATCCTCGATGGCTAAAAGTGCGCTCTCTTCCTTCATTTGCGCTAAGAAAGATAAAACGCGAAAATCCAGCGCATCTTCTTTCAAGTGATTTGAATCGTACAATGCCTTCAACGCCTGGCTCACTTTTTCGGGTAACTTTTCGAGTTCTTTCTCTGCTGCAATCATACTCTTTGTGTTTAACCATACTTTGACGTTATGACTCGTCAACGCCTTTCGGAGCGCGGCTAGCGAATCGCTGTCTTCGATGAACTGCAACTGCGTTTTGACTGGAAACTTTAGCATAGCGTTGAACAATTCGAGTTGATTCTGATCGTATTGCGGATCTTCCTCGCTGCGATACTTCGCTTCAAAGTGGCTGCACGCGACGGCTGGAACGAATTCTCGAACTTTCTCGAGCGTTGGATGCTCCAACGGCAGAGGCGTTCGAACTTTCTTCTTTTCCTCTGATTCTTTATTAATAGCATCACCGTCGCCTTTAGAAGCTTTTTCTTCGTCACCTTCATTTGCTTCCATCTCTTTACCCTCTTTGGATGCGGATTCATTCTTCTTCTGCCTTTTCGCGGTAGGATCTCTTTCTTCTTCTTCTTCGTTTGGTTGTTCTTCGGCGCCGCCGCCCTCGATGGTCCTGTCGCCGTCAATTTTTGCCTCGTCGACGGCTGTCGGAGCAGTCGCATTCCCTTCGTCATCGCCCCTTTTTCCCTTCTCGTGGTCGTCGTCGTTGACATCAGCAGCGGCGGCGGCATCGGCGCCGGCATCGGAAGGAGGCTCCTCGGGAGCGGGAGAAGACGGCTCTTTACTCGCCGCTTTTCGTTTCGTTCCTTTCTTTGGCGGCATTTTTCTAAAGTGAGCGCTACTGTGTGCTTCCGCGTGTAATTGATGTGATGCCAACAACGTAACGCACACACTCGTTTCTCGTACTTTTGTGCCGTTTGGCTTCTTTGAAACAAAAAAAAAAAGCTCTCTCTCGGGTCTCTCGGCGCGTAGTCCAGCCCACAATAAAAAAAAAATCCATTTATTCCATTCAGACCAAATATTCCATTTTTCGTCGTACGCGCGGGAGAGAACGCACGCACGCACGCACACACACACACAACACGATGTCGGTCTTTGCGTGTTCCTCTTGGACGAGCGGTGTCGCGCACAAAACACTCGTCGTCGACGACGCGCGCCGCCAAAAGAACGGAAGGATCGCGGCGCACGCGTTGGAAAGAAGAACCTGTCGTTTTCCGTTACGCGATGATGGTGAGTCACGAAACAGGAAAGGGACGCACCAACAAATCTTCGCCTCTGCGAAACAACCACAATCCTACGATGCGAGAGGAAGGAGAGGAGGACGACTTTTGCTCGCGACGACGACGACGAGAGGAAGATATCATCACCGCGGAGGACGACGGAATACCAACGGCAAAAACGTTGCGTTGTCGAGTAAAAAAGACGCGCAAATCGAGAAACTCGGCTTATCTCCAGAGGAGTTGGAACAATACAATCAAGAAACCGCCGGGTATAAAAGCATAATAAACGCTGCGCTGGAAGTTTTATTAGAAACGTGTCCACCTTTCATACCAGAAGGTACGGAGAGCGACGTGGACCACTTTAAAGACGAAGACATCGAATCCTTCACGATAAACGATAAGATCTTTAACCCGGAGATGTCGTGGTTGGCGTTCAACTGGAGAGTTCTGGCGGCGGCCGCGGACGAGAACATACCGGCGTTTGAGCGATTGCGATTTTTAGCTATCAGCGGGAGGAACTTGGACGAGTTTTTCGCCAAACGAGTTGGGGCGTTGAAAAGGCAAGAGTCCGTTGGGGTTGGGAACTTAGTCAAGAAAAGAGGAAAGAACATATGGACGCCGAGGAAAACGATAGAGTACGTCAGCGCGGAAGTGGAGAAGATGTCCGATATTCAGGCGGAGTTGTACATCGAACAAATAGCACCAAGTTTAGCAGACCATGGCATAAAGATTTTATCGCACGATGACTTGGATAAAGAGACGATTGGGAAAGTTCGAGAGTGGTACCATGACCATGTGGAACCGATTTTAGATCCGAGAGCGATTGATCCTTGCCATCCGTTTCCATTTTTACCGAGTTTGTCCTTAGCGTTGGCCGTGGAATTAGAAGACGCGTACTCGAACGAGAAATTCGCGGTCGTTTCCGTTCCTTCCGTGGTAGACAGATGGATAGACATCGGTGAGTTCATGAACGAATCTAAAGGCAAACTCTTTTTACCTTTAGAGCAAATTTTAGAGGCAAACATGGACACTTTGTTTCAAGGGTGTAACATTCGAGCGTGTCACGCGTTTCGAGTGTGCAGAAACGCCGACGTCGAAAGAAACGAGGAAGAGGCGGAAGATTTGTTGGAGATGATGTCCGATGAAGTTCGAACGAGGCGTTTCGCTTCGTTCGTTCGACTGGAAGTGCAAGACACTATGCCTGAACACGTGAAGGACCGTTTGATGAAATCGCTGGAGTTGAATTCATTCGACGTGACTTCGGTGCCGCATGCCGCGCCGTTGGGATTTGGCGTTTTAGACTCCATCGACGTAAGTTTCGAAATGGACGATTCTTTGCTTTTCGACCATTGGTCTCCAAGAACGCACCCTCGATTGGTTGATATCGACGTCCCTTCTTCTTCAGCTTCCGATGCAGAAGAGGCGAGTAAACGTAACATTTTTGATGAGATTAAAAAAGGAGACATTTTAGTCCACCATCCGTACCATTCTTTCGCGACGTCCACGCAGGCGTTCTTCGAAGCCGCGGCGAGAGACAAGGACGTTTTGAGCATTAAATCGACGTTGTATAGAACTTCGTCAAACTCGCCGATCATCTCGAGTTTGATTAAAGCTTGCGATAACGGCAAAAACGTTGCCGTGTTGGTTGAACTAAAAGCTCGCTTTGACGAAGAGCGAAACTTGGGTTTCGCTGAACGGCTTGAAACGGCCGGATGTAATGTTGCGTATGGCGTAAAAGGCGTAAAAACGCACTGCAAAGCAACTTTAGTCGTACGGAGAGAGGGACCTAAGCTCGTGAAATACGTTCACTTAGGAACTGGAAACTATAACCCGTCCACTGCGGGTATTTATACCGATTACGGCATGTTTACGTGCAAAGAAGAATACGGCGAAGACGCGGTGAATTTGTTCAAGTTTTTGATGGGCCATCATTTTCAGAAAGAGTTCAATAAGTTATTGGTCGCGCCGCAAAGCTTACAATCAAGCATGCTAGATTTAATCGAAAACGAAATCGCCGCCGCAAAAAAAGGTTACCAAGCGTCCATCACGGCTAAAATGAACGGTTTGGATGATCCGGAGATATGTAAAGCGTTTTACCGCGCGAGCCAAGCAGGCGTGAGGGTGAACTTGATCGTTCGGGGCATTTGCAGAATTCGACCGGGAGTCCCGGGCATGTCTGAAAACATTCGCGTCATCTCAATCATCGGTCGATTTTTAGAGCATCACCGATGCTTTCGATTCGAAAACGCGCTCAAGACAGGGAAACCGGATCCGAAGATATACATGGGTAGCGCGGATTTAATGCGAAGAAATTTATTGCATCGCGTCGAAGTCGTCACGCTAGTCGAAGATGATAAAATCAGGTGCGAAATTGTAGACATGCTCGACGCGTGTCTCGTAGATGGTATCTTAGCGTGGGAGTTAGGTGCGGACGGACGATATCATCGCACTCCAGAAGCGCGGGCTATCGCAGCAAAACACTCGAGCCAAGATCCAGGGAAAGGAAAGCTCATCCCGATTGCTGCGACGAAAGGTTTACACGCGAGTTTAATGGCCGACGTGTTGAGAAAACGAAGTAAGAGTAAAACGAAACAATCTGTCGCGGGCATTGCTGCTAAGAAAGTAAAATATGCGGCGAGAATGCCAAAACAAGCGATGGTGAAGAGCGCAGAGGATATGGCGCAGCCGGAGAAGTTGGAGAAAGCCGAAAGTGCGTTTCCTGCGTCCTCTCCTTCGCAAGATGCGAGACCCTCGATGAATGATATCATCGCGCACGCAGAACCGGCACAGGAAGAAAAAGTGAAGAATGGCTCCGGCGAGGATAGCATGAACGATAGCTCTTTCGATATGGAGGTATAAACAAAAAAAACTTAGAACAAAAACATTTACAATTTCCCGATCGAAAACTAATCAAACTAATCAACATCTCTCTCTGCTAACAAATGATCAATATACCTAGAATTAATACTGTACAGGAATTAAATAATAATTCTACCATCTAATGCACAACAAAAGTTTGCCTGCGCATACGGATAAACACGAAGGATTATTCCTTTCTTTAAATGTAATTTTCCGTCGAGAAGGCTGGCGATAACACCGATTGACTCGCGGCTTTCTTCAATGTCTTCCACACTTGTATGTTCGCCTCTACGAACCCAACCGAGTGGAAATTCTTCAAACCATTTTTCCTCACGAACGGTTTTATGACTCTTTCTCGGAAATCTCTCAGCTTGTGTCGTGGTAACCTTGGACACAAATGATGTTCGACTTGGAATTGTAAACCGCCGTGGAACCAATCCAAAAACTTTGGGCACTCGATGTCCATCGTGCCTGCGAGTTGCATTTCAATCCATTCGTTGTTCTTTGGAATTCCATCGAACACATCTCTAGAAAAGTGTGATAAACAGATTTGAACGTGGATGATTCCACCAACCGCATGTGAGAGGAAGAAGAACGCCCATTTCTCAACAGCCGTCGGTAACATACTAACCAGAGTTAAATACCACGCGTAGTAAAAACCGAGCGTAGCAAACTCGATAATGCGCTCTTTCTTGGACATTTTTGCCGTCGCGCAGTGAATAAGCGTTTGTGCGTACAAATTCACTCTCGCTACAGCCATGATCGGGTAGAACGTGTAATGCTGTACGCTCACAAACTTCTTTGCCAACCAATCAAATTTCAATCGTCTCTTGTGATACAATGAGTATACAGATTCGAAATACTTCCTCGTGACTGCCAAAATTGGCATGTGTTGAATATCCGGGTCGCACTCCAAAGAATTCACCGCGCAGTGATGGACGTTGTGAGTGCTAGACCACCAACTGATACCGACACCATTACACATGTTCCCGATAAGCCATCCGATGGCAGTGTCAAATTTCCTGTTGTGGGTCACGGCGCAGTGCCCGGCGTCGTGTCCAATGAACATACTTTGTTGCCAAAACATGCCCAACGATACGGCCCCGAGCATGTGAGAAAATGCATCCTCTTTATTTACGACCAAATGAATCGCTACGGCTAACAAAGACACCAAGCGAATGGCGATGGCGTAATAGTGCTTGTAATCCGTCTTGAACTCCGTGTTCTCCGCCTTCTCCATCAACTCTCGAAAGTCGTGCAAATGCTGCGGCGCTTCCTCCGTAGTCTTTCTCTGAACGACACCAGCACGCATAGATCTCAACGTTTTCATCGCTTTACCGGATTCCGAGTGATACGCCCGAAACGCGTCCGTGATGTCTCTGCCCGCGTACTGTCTCAAAACTGTTTCGCCTCCTGGGTGCTTCGAAATCCAACTCGAAATGTCGTACACGTTCTCGCCGAATATGACCAGTTTTGGAGAGTCTTCCGCAGTCATGTGATCGCATTCGTTCACCTGCGAAACCGTGTACGTCGCAGCCGTTTCAGAGACGGAACGCGTCGAGAACGACCCCGAGACATCTTTCCCACCTTTACCCATTGTTCTTTTTTTATTCCTTTTTCGTCGCTTTTCTCCTTTACTGAGACAAAAAAACAGCTAATCAAAATTGTCTCCCGAAACGTCGCGCGCGTTTATCAGCACGGTTCCTTCTTCCTCGATGAATGAGCGCGATGAAAACAGACGCCAGACTTTAAATGTAATTCGGTTAAATATTCAGATCTCGAATCGGCGACTGCGTAAATGCAGTACGTGTATATTGAACAGAAGAGGACGGGAAAAAGTGACGTCCTTTGATAGTGTTTTTTTTGGCGGGGAGAGATTTTTGACTTTTTTTCCGCGGCTTTTTCGGATTTTTTTGTGGGAGATCTGTATATACATCCTCTCACTCAGCTATGTAGCTTTTATTCATTGACCCGACCCGACCGGTTGGTTGGTTATAATTAGCTCCAAGTTCTCTTATTGGCCGATCGCCTGCGAGGAGATACTTTTTACTAGTGAAAAATTAAAATAAAAGGAAAAATAGTTAAGACTTTAAGTTAGTTTTCATCTCTCTGAAAGTGACCTTTCGGGCAGTATAATAATAGTAATAACAATAATGACAAACGATGACGGCGAAAACAACGTCAATACATGCATCCCCTATGACTTCAACTCTCGAACGTTTACTTTTTAATGTCGTAGAAGAAACCAACCGTGTTGCCAACTTTGACGGTGACTTTGGGAGCCCCTTCGGGTAGACGCGGGCCTCCTCGGCTACCACCGCTCTTCTCTTTGTACACGACTTTTTCGACGATTTTCTCCTTTATGACCGGTACTTCTACTTTTTTCTCGACGATTTTGTCCTTATAGACGATTTTCTCCACCGGTTTGTCCTTGTATACAATCCTCTCCGGACCGGGTACTTGGACTTTCTTCTCGACGATTTTGTCTTTGTAAACGATTTTCTCCACCGGCTTCTCTCTATAGACGATCTTCTCTTTCGGGGGAGCGCTACTATTGTTGCTATTCTTCTTACTGTTATCGGTTTTGTAGATGATTTTCTCGACGATTTTGTCCTTGTATACAATCTTCTCCGGACCGGGGACTTTAACTTCTTTCGTGACCACTCTCTCCTTACCCGGAACTTCAACTTTCTCTTTAACGATTCTATCTTTGTATACAATCTTCTCCGGACCGGGG
>Ga0181606_10001304_pt1 | contig 21906 bp, 19 predicted proteins | sample 041ome_10_FD_132994 | JGI IMG/M metagenome (GOLD analysis project Ga0181606, IMG submission 132994) | Coastal salt marsh microbial communities from the Groves Creek Marsh, Skidaway Island, Georgia - 041412US metaG (megahit assembly) | ecosystem: Environmental > Aquatic > Marine > Intertidal... | reverse complement strand
GGCCCCAGAGCACTGGCGATACAAATTGCGACGAGGATCAGTCCGCTTCGGCAATCCGCAGGGAAAGACCGTCCATCGCAGCATTCAGCGGCACCTGGCAAGACAGGCGCGAACTGTCCTGCCAGTGATCCGAGGAATCGAGCAGATCATCCTCGTCAGCAGAAGGCGCGCCAAGCTGCGGTCGGCATGGGCCCCGATTATGCCGATGTCTCTCCCATCGACGGCACCTTCATCGGCAGCGGGCCGCAGAAGATGGCCTTTGCGGTGGACGTAACGACGCTGGATTGAAACGGATTACCGCTTGGCAGGGTCAAGCCAGTCAGCGAGCGCGGCAATTTCCTCGTCAGTCAGCTCCGTGGGGGTGAATTGCGGCATGGCACCGATCCCCCGGCGCACGACTGCAGCGGTATAGGCTGCAGGCAGGCTGGAGCGCTTGAGCAACTCCGCCTCCCCATCCGGCACCCTTCGAGCCAGCACGCGGGTGCCCCAGTCGCCCGCCTCGTGGCAATAGGCGCAGCGGTCGGCGAATAGGTCCTGCGGCGAGCGCGAGCCCTGCCCTGCCGATTGCACAGCAACCGGAGCCAGGGCAGCCAGCATAACGCCAGCTGCGATCAGCAAATTGCGCGTCATTCGCTCACCTCCCAGCTGCCGATGCCCTGCTTGCCGGGCGCCAGAATGCCGTTGGGATCAAGCGCAGCCTTGATGCGGTTGTTGAGCCTGGGAAGCGCGTGATCGCCCCAGCTGTGCATGGCCGCTGCGTCATCCATGAAACGCAAATGCGTGCGATATAGCCCCACGCCAATGGCCTGCATGTCATCACACAGCTGGCGGAACAGGCGGCGGCACCGCTCTGTCTCCTCGGCATCGGTGCGGGTGAAATACATGTCCGCCACGAAAATCAGCGCGCGTGAATTGATGCCGAAAATACCCACCCACGGGTCCTTGCCGTATTCGATGAAGCGTCGCTCGATAATCGAATATACTTCTTCCGCGCGGTCGCCCAGCGGGGCGACGATGGGACCGAAATCGCTGTGCCCGCCGGGACTGCCGCCCCAGTCGACCGCGCCCAGCGGCGCAAGGCTCACTTCTTGCCGCATCCATGCCTCTTGCGGCTGGCCTTGTTCCCAACGGCGCACGTCGATAGTGGCTTGCGGGATATTCTCGCCGAAGGCCTTGCGGATCTTCTCCAGCCGCAGGTCAAGGCCTGCCGGGCTGTCGAACAGGTTGAAGATCACGCTCCACCAGCCCTGATCGCGCTCGGCGAGCAGCTCTTCCATCCGCTCCTGCGAGATTGCGCCCGGCCCCTCCCACACATCGGCGCGCACGCGGCCGCCGGTGATCTGCCGCCAGCCGTTGGCGATGGTGTAAGGCGCGTTGATCACATCTTTCATGCGCAGCGGGCGCAACGTCTCGACCAGCGCGTGGAAATCCTCACGCCGCGGAATACGGATGGAGACACCTGCCATGCCCTCAGGCTCGGGCATCAGCCACAGCCCCATCTTGGTGACGATGGCAAAGTTCGACTGGGTGAACAGGCCATCAAGGCCCGGGCCGAAAGGCCAGCGATAGGCTTGCCATTCGCGCGTCCCGTCCAGCGCGCCAAGGCCAGTGCGCACCAGCGATCCGTCAGCCAGCATTACTTCCAGCCCGCAGATATTCTCCACATGCTGGCCATAGGGGGTGTAGCCCACGCCATGTTCCAGCGCATTGCCGATCACGCTGCCCCAGCTGTGCGCCGGTCCGGACATCCACAAGCCCGATTGCCGCCTGTCCAGCTCGGCCTTGAAATCGAAGAAGCTGACGCCGGGTTCGACCACGGCCGTGCCCATCTCCTCGTCAAGCTCGATCACGCGGTTCATGCGCTTCAGGTCTAGAATAACGGAGCCGCGCATCTCCGGCGCTGCGGTGCCATAGGCAAGGTTCTTGCCCATGGAGATGGGCCAGAGCGGCACCTTGTAGCGGTTGGCGATGGCGAGGATCTTGCGGCAATCCTCCATGCCTGCAGGAGCAAGCGCGGCAGAGCTGGCGTGATCGTCCTGATCGCCAATATCGAAGGGATCGAGATAGCTCGCTCGGTCATTGTCCGAGGTGAAGACCCAGTCCGCGCCGATAGCCGCGCGAAATTCGTCCAGCGCCTCATCAAAGGTTTCCTGCGTCAATCCGGGTGGCAGCACGCTCATGAGTGATCCTTCGTGCGCAGCATCAGTTGAACTCCGGGTGCCATGCCGGCGGCATGGTCGGAGAGCGGCGGCGCGCCGAAATGGCGGGCTCAGCGCCGTGCGCCGAGAAGGTAAAGCCCCATACGTCACCCACGCAAGCAGGCGCCGCGGCAGGTTGCGCCAGCAACGGCGCGGCCTTTACCGATGCAAGCACCGGCAGGCTGGCGCATCCGGCCATGAATTGGCGTCGGCTGACAATCATGCGAGCGCCCAAAGGCGCAGCGCTGCGCCACCTGCGCCGGGAACCGGAGCATCCTGCGGCTGCGCGGCGAGGCAAAAATCGCGCGCGAAAGTCTCGCAGATGAAGCGGTCGGACCACAAGGTGGCACCGGCGATTCCGCCGCCCTTGGCAAGAAGGTCAGGAATATCGCGCCGCCATGCAAGGCCGAGGTCACGTTCGCGCGGGTCAAGGACGGTTACGCCCAACTCGCGCCAGCGTTCGGCCAGTTCGCGAGAAGCGGCGAAGCGGGCGTCATAGATGAAGATCGCAGGCTTGCTGCCTTCGGCACGCAAAGCAGCCGGAAAGGCACCTAAAGCGGCCAGTGCCATACTGCCCTTCATCAGAGTGCGGCGGTTCGTGCGGATCATGAGCCCTTCTCCAGATAGAGCGCAATTGCCTGCAAATCGGCATCGCTCAATTCGCCTTCGCGGATCTGTGGCATGGAGCCGATCCCGCGCCGTACCACCGCCGTGGTAAGCGCAGCCGGCAAGACTTCGCGTTTTTCCAGTTCGGCCTGTCCCTCCGGCACGCGGCGTGACAGCACGCGGGTGCCGAAGCCGCCTTCAAGGTGGCAGGCACCGCAGCGTTCCTGAAAAAGCTGCTGGCCGGACTTTTGCGCGTCACCTTCTGCCGCCCGCGCCAGCGACAGCGCACCGGCGAGCGCGACCAGCGGCATGGATGCCATCACCAGCGCCTTCATCACTGCCCCTCCCTATAGGCGCGGGGCCAGATGCCCATCTTGCCTGGCGCGATGATGCCATGCGGATCGACCGCGTCCTTCACTGTCTCGTTCCAGCGGCGCAGCGCGCCATTGTTGTAATCATAGGTGCGCGCCACCTCGTCATAAAACAGCGTGTGCGTGCGGTATTCGCCCCAGCCCTTGCTGGCAGCCGTGGCGATCAGATCACTGAACAGGCGGTTGGCGCGGTCGGTCATGTCCGCATCGATGCGGTTGAAGACGACCATGCTGATATGGTTGAGGTAACGCTGGCCGGCGGTGAAGCCGCCGTAATAGTCAAAGCCCGCGTCCTCATACATGCCGCGAATGGTAGTATATTGCTCCCAGGCCTCGGCACCAGAGAAGGGCGAAACGGGCGAGAAGGTGAGGTGCCCGCCGGGGCCGCCCAGCCAGTCCACCACGCCCAGCGCCCCCAGCGTCGGCGTGGGCGAGCCGGAACCACGCAAGGGCTCGCCGCGATGCCATTCGCTCACTTCGAATTCGTAAGGCAGGTGGGCGAAGGCGCGCTTCACCTTCTCGGCGTTGATCTGGTTCACGGCCTTGTCGCCGAACAGGCGGATCGAGAAGTTCCAATGGCCCACGCCGCTATCCACCCGCGCCTGATCGAGCACGGCAGCCGGGATCGGGCCGGTTCCCTGATAGTACGCGCTCCGCGGTGCGCGCACGGCAAGGTTGCGGATGATATTGCCGAAGCTGGGGTTGGCCTGCACCGTGCCATCCAGCTTCAGCGGACGCAGCGCATCCACGCCCAGCGGCAGGTCCTCCACCCGGTCAAACTGCATGGCGAGATTGAGCGTATGCTCCGGCTCTGGCATCAGCCACAGGCCCATCTTGGTGGCGATGCCGAAGTTAGATTGCATGAAGGCCGCATCCCACGACGGGCCAAAGCCGTAGGGAAACAGCTGCCAGCTCTTCGCGCCTTCCAGCGCGCCCATTCCGGTGCGCAGCAATTCGCCGGTGCCGGTGACGATTTCCAGCCCGCAAACCTTTGACGCATGTTCGCCATATGGCGTGTAACCCACGCCGCGTTCCAACGCATTTCCCAGCACGCTGCCCCAAGTGTGCGCCGGGGCAGACATCCACAGCGGAATGGCGTTATCGACAAGGTAGTTGTAGAGATCATCGAAGCCCACGCCGGGTTCGACCACGCAATAACCCATCTCCACGTTCACTTCGAGAATGCGGTTCATGCGAATGAGGTCCAGCATCACCACTTCGCTGGTACGCGGGGCAGAGCCGCCATAGCCGAAATTCTTGCCGCGGCTGATCGGCCAAAGAGGAATGCCAATCTCTCCAGCCACACGGACGATGGCCTGCACTTCTTCCACATTGGCGGGCGCAACGGCACCGCGCGGCGCATAGGACAGCGCATCGCGCGGCGCGAAGGCATCCTTGTAGCCATGCTGCGCTTCCTCGCCGCGCCACACGTGCTCCTCACCCACGATGGCAGCGAAGCGCTGCATGGCCTGTTCCAGCCGGTTTGCGTCAAGAACGATCATGTGTTGCGGCTCCATGCCGGCACCCAGTTGCCGTGGATCTGTTGCGGCGCGCGGAAGGGCAGGCGCACGCGGGCAACCGGGCCCGCCGCAAGGTTGGCGGTATCGCCGATGACAAGCTCGCTTTTCATCGTGTCGTAATTGGTGGCGAGCGCCATCACCCAGCCATCTGCCTCAGCCGCATCGGGGCTGCGCGGAGCGAAGGCGATTTCCTGCAGGCCGAACTCCGGCCCGGCAAACATCGTCTCGACTTCTCCGGTGGCGAAATCGAACTTGCCGAAGCTGTTGGTCGGCCTCCTACCCGTTCCGGTAAAAGCCTGGAAATCGTCCGAGTAACTGAGCAGGCCATAGCGATAGTCATGACCCACGAAACGGTCGTCCACCCGGCTGAGTGCGCCCGGCTTGTCCTGAAAGCGAAGTTCTTCCTGCCAGCCGGTGGCGCTGCCGTTCATGTCGATCGTGTAGCGGCGCACGGTGGTGCGCGCGGCGGCCGGATCGAACGGCTTGCCGTCCACGTCCGGGAAGAAGGGGAATGGATTGCCATCCGACACGGCAGCATCGAGGGTAATCACCCCGTCCTTGTCAGTCGCAGCAAAGGTGTGGACCATGGCCATCTCCGGCCCGTCGAACCAGCGGATTTGCGAAGCATCGCCGTGGCGCGGCAGCACGCCGATGTGGCTTGGCACCTTTGTGTCCCAGCCCCAGTGGACCTTGCCTTCACGCAGCCGCTCCATGCTGGAAACCATGCCATAGACCGGGATCATGATGTAGTTTTGCGAGATGGCGATATCGTGCACCATCGACAGGTACGGCGCGGCAATCTTGCGCTCGCTGGTTACCGTGCCGTTCGCATCGATAGTGTATATCCAGATGGCATTGCTGGCGAGGCCTTCTGCCTCATAGCCATAGGTGACCATCTCGCCGGTCTTGCCGTCCACCTTGGGATGGGCGGTAAATGTGGGCGCCTTGTAAGCCCCGCCGAAATCGAAAAAGCCCTTCGTCTCCAGCGTATCGGGGGCCATCTCCATCGGCGGCGCATCTTCCTTCAGCGCCAGCAATTTGCCGGCAAACCAGATGACATTGGTGTTCGACACGGTATCGGCCGTGTTGAACTTGCCCTGCATCTCGCCCTCGTGAGTGAAGGGGTTGCGATAATATCCGAACATCTGCCTGCGCGCGGCCTTGTTGGCGAGGTAGCGCGGCGTTTCGATGAAGCGGGAGGTAAAGTCGCAGCAGCCGTTCGCAATGCGGAACGAGGTTATCAGACCATCTGCCGCAAAAGGAGAATCATCCACGAACTTGGGCGGATAGAACCATTCCGCGCAGGCGCGATAGAAGGTTCCGTCCAGACCCGCGGGAATCTCCCCCACCACCTCGCAATCATACACGCTCGCATCGAAGCGCGCCGGTTCGAAATCACCCTGCAAGGCCGGATGCTGCGCATAGGATAGCGCCATAGTTCCACTGCGGGCGGCCCCGCACTCCCTCTGGTCCAGCGGCAGGATTCGCCGCTGCCTCCTCCAACAGATATTTATTTTAGATAATTATTTTTGTAAAGGACTGGTGACCGTGCAGCACCGCGCCCGGCGTCGCGCCAACGGGAGAGGACATGCCCTTGGAATTCGGACCGCTTCGCAACCATATTGCCTTCCAGATGCATCTGACCTGGCGCGCAGCCAGAAAGGCCTTGCTGGCCGAGCTTGAAAAAGGCGAGGACAAGGTTTTTCGCGGGTCCTACTCGATCCCGATCCTGATCGGCCTCAATCCCGGCACCACGCCGATGCAACTGGCCAATGCCTTGCACCTCGACGCCTCAAAAGTGGCGCTGTTCCTGCGCGAATTCGACGAGAGAGGCCTTGTCACGCGGACCAGGTCGGCAAGCGATGGCCGGGTGGTGGAACTGCACCTTACGGCAGCCGGTGAGGAGTTTGCCAGGTCTGCCGCAAAGGCGAGCGAGTCACTGGAGGCCCCATTCGAGACCTTGCTTAGCGACGAAGAGATGGAAACGCTGGTTACGCTGCTCGCGAAGCTGCGCGGCGGGCTTGCCTGAACTGCCGGCAAGCGTGCGTCGCGATCAGTTGCCGTGGTCGCAGGACCGCAACAGGTTTTCCGCCATGACCTTGAGCTGGGCATCAATCGCCCCGCGCTCTTCATCCGACAAACCAGACATGATCGTGTCGAAAAAGGCGCGCCTGTCCACCTTGACCTTTTCCGCCAGTTCCTCGCCCGCAGGGGTGGCCTCGATTATCAGACGTTTGCCATGTTGCGGATCGGGCTTGCGGGTGAGCAGGCCCATCGGTTCAAGCCGTTGCATCGCGCGGCTGATTTCGGCCCTGTCGATCTCGCCCGCCTCGCTGATCTCGCTGGCGGTGCAAGGGCAGATGCTGGTGGCAATTGCCAGCAAGCGCCAGTCTGCCAGAGCGAGACCGAACTTTTCCTGGATATTTCGCTGGCTCTCGCGCTCGATCATGCGGGCAAGCAGCAGCAACCTGTAGGGCAGGTGACCTTTACCGAACAGATTCCAGACGTCGGGAACACTCATGGCGAATGCGGTGCCAAGTCCCCCGCTTGAATGCAATCCCAAAGTAGTTGACGCATCAATTCCCTGCCAACATTATGAAGCTATGGGAGAAGGACACCGCTTTGCTCCGCGGACGGAGCACGCATTCACCATTTCGATCGACCTCTCGGCACCCTACTGGGTGAAGCCGACCGTGCGCGGTGAGACGCGCGCGGCGATCTATGCCAAGTCGGGCAAGGTCGAAGGGCCACGTCTGAACGGCATCATCGTGCCCATGTCCGGCGGTGACTTCCCGCTGGCGCGTGAGGACGGGGTGATCGATTTCGACGCGCGCTATCTGATCGAAGCGGATGACGGGGCGATCATCTACCTCGAAAACCGGGGGTATCGCTGGGCACGCGACGAACAGATCGCCCAGAAGATGCGCAACAATGAAGCAGTCTCTTTCGATGACTACTACATGCGCGTGACCCCGAAGTTCGATGCGCCTGCCGGGCCGCATGAATGGATGAGCAAGCACGTGTTCGTAGGCGTGGCGGAAAAGCTGCCCGGTGCAAACTGCATTCACTATTTCGTGGTGCTGTAACCGCCCGGATCAATCCTGCCTGCGCGTGAGGTTTGCAAGGTAGGAGCTGGGGCTCGTACCGAAACGTTCGCGGAACGACCGGCTGAAATGCGAAGAGCTGTTGAAGCCATAATCGAACGCAAGCGTGGTCAGCGTTTCCGATTCCAGTGGCTGCTTTTCCAGCCGGTTGCGGCACATGTCCAGCCGCCTGTTCCAGATGTAGCGTGAAACGGTTTCCGCGCCTTCGAAAGCCTTGTGCACGTAACGCGGCGTGCAGCCCAGCTCTTGCGCGATCTGCTTTACCGAAAGTTCCGGATTCTGGAGGTTCCGCTCCACATAGGCACGCGCGCGTCTTGCCATTTCCTCGCGCGAGCTAAGCCGGGGCGGTGCCTCCGGCCTCTCCTGTAAGGCCTGGCGAAACATGCCAGTCAACTGCTGCGAGATGGCGCGTTCTTCGTCGTGAGACAGATCCCCGCTTTCTGTAAGCAGGTAATGCATACAATCGATTAGGCTTGCGCCAAGCGCTCTGCTCATCGGCAACAGGGGATTGCCCGCCAGCGAGGCTGCGACATCGATCTCGGGAAGGCAGGCACACGGCACCTGCAGCCACAGATTGGAGACGTCACCGGAATTGACCGCCGTGTGGGGCAGTTGTGGATCGATCACCATCCATTCCCCGGGGTGCAGCGTGAAACTGCGATGCCCCTCGAACAGGGTGCTGGTACCTGATTGCTGGTAGCGCAGGCGCAAGGCTCTGGCTTCACGCCTGAGCGGGAATATCGATACGCGATGGGGCGATGATGACAATTGGCCCACGGTAAGCTGGTCAAGCCGCCGGAATACCACCTCGGCGTCGAAAACCTCGCTCATGGCTTCGGCCCTCACGCCGCCGATCATGCTCGATCCGGAATTCCAGAAATCTATCCGTTCGGCAGGATCAACCGCTGCTGTTGAGGCGGTATGCGCCCTTCCCATCCGATAGCCCTCCCATCGCTACGGTATGGGGAGCTATTACGTCAGCCGATGTTGATCCGTCAACTCCTGCAACATAAAACAGGGGGCAGCACCATTGGCGCTGCCCCCTGCCCATTCATTCAAAGCCGGATCAGAATTCCTTCTTCACCGTCAGTGCCCATTCGCGCGGCCGCGCAGGGGTTACGATACGACCACCGTTGTTGGCGCGCTGGTCGAAGCTCGAATAGAAGTAGTACTTGTCCGTCAGGTTGGTCACTTCCAAAGCGATCGACAGGTCCTCTTCCTCGTTGCGCCAGGTCAGACGGGCATTGACCGTCGTGAAGCTAGGCAGCGTCTGGACAAGGCGGGCTGCACCTGTGCCCTGGAAACCTGCGAAGGTTTCGTCCTGATAGAACACGTCGACACGCGGCGTTAGCGAGCCGGCGCTGCCGAGATCGGCCCGGTACTGCGCACCGATGCTGGCCTTCCACGGCGGCATGCCCGTGCCTGGATCGTCAAGCGTTGCACCGCCGGCCGGGTTCACTTCGGTATAGTCGAAGTCAATGTGGCTCAGCGAGGCATCGATGGTGAAGTCATCGACCGGTTCGGCGAACAGTTCGATTTCCACACCCTTGATGTCCGCGCTGCCGAGGTTGATGCGGCAAGCAGACGGCGTGGCGTACTGCGGGGCCACACCCGGGCAGGGGCTGGCGCTCGACTGGATGTCCGAATACTTGTTCAGGAACGCCGACGCGTTCAGGCGCACCCGGCGATCGAGGAAGTCGGACTTGAAGCCGATTTCATACGCGGTCAGCGTTTCCGGCCCGAAAGCCAGCAGCTGGAAAGCGTTGAACGGACGCGGGTTGGAACCGCCGCCCTTGAAACCGGTCGCAATCGAGGCATAGGCTAGGAACTGCTCGCTGAAGCGATAGTCCAGTGCCACGCGGTAGTCGATCTTGTCGCCCGAGTAACTGGCGGTGTTACCCGTCAGAGCGCGCAGCTCTTCAGTCGTGTCTCCGTTGTTGTTGCAATCGTTGGTGTCGATGCCCTGGAAACCGGCTCCGCAAGCAACACCGACCGGATCGAGGAAGCGGTTTATGGTGCCATCAAGGTTGTAGCGGAAGTAGTTCTGCCCCTTACTTTCCTCAGTGTAGCGAATGCCCGCGTTGAGGTTAAGGTCAGGCATGATTTCCCAGCCAATGTTGGCGAACAACGCCTGAGCATCGGCGTCAACCGTGTCAGGCTGGCGGAACTGCAGCGGGTAAGGCGGCACATAACGCAAGTCCTGCACCGAATCATAAACCGACGACTGTTCGAAATAATAACCGCCGACCGTCACGAAGAGCGTTTCGGTCACTTCCGCGTTCAACCGCACTTCCTGGCTGAAGCTCCAGTTCGAAAGGTTATTGATGCCATAGCCGGTGCGAGCAGGCGAGATATCGCCATCAGCCGCCCAGTAGGTATCAAACTCTCGATAGCCGGTGATCGACACCAGCTGAAGCATATCGTTGATGTCCCAGTTGGCCTGGCCCGAAATACCCCAACCGCGATAGGTCGTGCGGTTGTTGCCCTGAGTGGCCAGCAACGGCGTGCCATTGGCGCCAAACGGATCAGGCGGAATCGGCGAAACAAACGGATCGCCTGCCGCATTGCCATCCACCTGGAAGTTACAGTACGGGCCACAGATGAACCGGTCGTCGATCGGCAATCCGCCCGGGCTAAGGATGTTGACATTGGAGTTGCGGCGCGTCGCATTAAGCACCTGACCAGCGCCGGTTGAATCCTGATCCGTGTAGTCACCAATCAGCGTAAAGTCGAAGTCCGCGCTCGGTTCCCAGCGCAAGATTGCTCGGCCAGCCTGATAGTTGGTGCCGCCGAGAGTTCCGATACGGCAATCATCCGTTGTAGCGATGCGCTGTTCGCCGCCAGCCGGATTGACCGGCTCCGGCACGCCAGTGCCGCCATCGGCGACAGCCTGGGTGAACGTGGCGCTGCCGCCAGCCGGATAGACGCAGCCAAAGTCGAGCTGGTCAATATAGCCATCCTGGCGCTTGGACACGCCGGAAACACGTGCAAACAGCGTGTCGGTCAGGGCGAAATCCGCACCGGCGCGCAGCGTGATGCGATCACGGCTGCCATAGCTTGCTTCGACGAAGCCGCCGGTGTCACCGCTCGGCATGCGAGAATAGAGCTTCACCGCGCCGCCGATGGAGTTACGGCCGGACAGCGTACCCTGCGGACCACGCAGGATTTCCACGCGATCAAGGTCGAGCGTGTCGAAGATCGCACCGGTCAGCGACGGGTAGTAGATATCGTCGATGTAGATACCCACGCCCGGTTCGTAGGCCGGGTTGAAGTCGTTCTGGCCGATGCCGCGGATGGACGCGGTGACCGAGGGACCGAAGGCCGCAGTCTGCGGACGGATCTGCACGTTCGGTGCGCTGTCAGCAGCGGTAGCGAGGTCGTTGAGGCTCTTCGCCTCAAGGTCATCTGCCGTCACTGCGGTAATGGCGATCGGGGTATCCTGCAGCGCCTGTTCGCGGAACTGCGCGGTCACGATGATCGTGTTGTTGTCACGAGCGCCGTCATTGCCCTCGTTCTGTGCGAACGCCGGGCTTGATGCCAGCGCGAGTACCGAGACACCAAGCGCAAGTGCGGTTGGCGCGCGTGTACCCTTTATCATTCTACTCATTGGAAAAACATCCTTCTCTTCAATCATTATACTCAGTTCTGGTCCAACTCAGACCAGTCTACAACCTGCCCCCCCCAAGGAGACGAGGTGTAATATGGTGCCTGGTAGAAATTGGCAACGACTGCCGAAATGCAGCCGTCGTTTACCTTGAACATTTCAAGGAACGCCCAGCTCTGGGGCTCCTGGAAAATGGATTTGGCGGGCGTGCCGTCAGTGAGTGTGTACTCGTCCAGCACCCCCTTGTGATCGATGAAACCGCGAGCAAGTGACACCTGCCGCTCCTCGTCGATCAGCACAACCTCCCGGCGGACGCGGTTGTTAAAAAGGTATCGGCCCGATTCAAAGCCGCCCTTGATATCGGTGAATAACAGCCCGTTCTCTCGCCGCGTTGCATCATCAAGGAAGCAGGTGCCACGGATTTCGCCGTTGTTCTGCTGCAGCGTATCGAAATAGCCGTTGGCGTGCGCCGCCAGCTCTTCACGCGTGGCGCGCTGGTCGACCGGCACGACCTGATCGATAATCGGCTCATGCACATATTCGTCCACCTCGCCGATGGGCGTCGGCGGACCGGACAGGTTGCGCGCAGTTGAGATGATCTGCTCCACCTCGGTAATCTCGCCACCCTCCACCTTAAGGCGCACCGCGAGGAAGCCCGGGATTTCGCGCTGGCGGATTGCGGTAAAGATAGCGACCGCCCCCAGTTCGGAGTCTGAAAGGGTTAGCGCGGGGCCAACCTCCTCGGTCACCGTCGACCATGTGCCGTCAGGAAACGGCATGGCCACATTGTTCTCTGTGAAGCGCACTGCCCCAGCGAAAGGGGCAAGCGACGGGTCATGCGCCAGATAGGCAGCGCGGAATTCGTCCGCGATGCCTTCGAGGCAGACCTTGTCGCAGGCTTCCGCCGCGCTTGCGGCAACGCTGCCTTCGCCTTCAGCCGCGCAACCGGCCAGCCCTGCGGCTGCCAGCATCATGCCCGCTGGCGCAAGCACGCGAATGGCCCATGATTTTCGTTCGTGATTTCTCATGGAATTGTCCTCCCCCAAAACGTGCCGTCAGGTCACTTCATAATAGCTGATGGTCATGCTGCGTCCGTCCTCTGCGGGTACACCCACACCAATGAAGAACAGGCCCAGCACCCAGTCGTGCTGGCCGCGCACATCGGCATCCACCCAGCTGGTGACGCGGTAATATCCGTCTGGCCGGCGATATCCGATATTGCGCAGATACAGCCATTCGCCTTGCTCGCTGTCATCACGCAGCAGCACATGCGCGTCGATATCGATCACGGCATCTTCGCGCCGCTGAGAATATTCGCCACCGCCATCGGGATAGACCGTGCCTGCGATGCGGCCACTGATGGAGCCACCGTCAATGCGGCGGAATATCCGGTCCCCGCGCGGGGAGTGGAACATTTCCGTCGGCGCATATTCGATGGTGACGGTGAAAGCCGGCTCGAAGCCAAGCTCCGCGATATATTCCTCGCCCTTGTCGGCGAGCACTTGCATGCGGTCCATCACAGCACCTCGTAATAGGTGAAGATCGTGCGATCGGGATCGACCATGCGCAGGCCGTGGCCAATGAACAGCGTGCTGTTCATCCAGGCGTGCGGGCTGTTCACCGGCGCATCGAAAAAGGGTGAGGTGCGCATGCGTAGCGGCGTTTCATCATTCGATCCGGAACGGAATTCCTGACTGAAACTGCCATCGGGATTGACCGGACCGACATCGCGCCGGACACCGTCAGCCGGATCGGCGCCGATGCGACGCATGTAGCCGCGGTTGTTGATGTAGATGTAGTGGCCGTCATCAGCCTGAAACATGTAATGCGCATCCAGCGGCCCACCGCCACCGCCGAAGTCTGCCCCGCCATAGGGCACCACGCGGCCCGACAGGCGCGGCCCCCAGATATCCCCGCCGATGGCCGGCACGAATGCCCGGCGATAGGGGCTGTCAATGGTGATCCGCTCCTTGAAGAACACGCTGACCGAAAAGGCCCAGCGATGGCGCAGGCCATTGATATCCTTGATCGGTGCGTCAGTCGGCGTGTCTTGTGCCGCTGCCGTTGCAGCGCGCGCTGCCAGCGCCGTTGCACCGGCAACCGCGCCACCGCGCAGCACATCCCTGCGATCCATCATGGTTGACCCTCCCCACTGGTGTTGAACAAGCTTGCATCATATCGGCCGGCCACCGCGTGATCGGCGCTGGAGGCACCTGCCCCCACCGGCATCGGCATCAGGCCGGGCAGCTCCTCTGCCTCGTACCAGGCACCATGTACCTGCGGCCCGCCCCGGAAGGGCAGGATGATGCGCGCAATTTCACCTTCGGACAGGCGCTGGGCATCCACGATCACCAGTTCGGTGCGCAGTTCGGCAAGGTTGGAGGTGGTACCGATCAGGTATCCGTCGCCCTCCTGGGTGCTGCCCCGGCGCGGCACGAAGCTGCATTCCTGCAACGAATGCGTGTCACCCACGAAATAGCTTTCTACCTCGCCTGTCTGCAGATCGAACCGGCCATAGCAGTTGGACACGCGGCCTCGCAGGTTGCCCGCCCGCTCCTCGTCAAACGGCTTGGTCGGATCGGAGAAGAAGGTGAAGGCATAGCGCGCCGGCAGCGTCAGAAAGCGATTGTCGATCTTGGCCAGGTCGCCAATCTGCGTGGGAAAGAGGATTTCCTCCTCCCACGTGTCGCTGGACGAGGACAGGTCGAACGTCAGCTTGCGGAAGAAGCAGCGCGCCTTCGAAGGATCCCACGGACTTCCATCGACATTGCCGAAGAAGGGGAAGAAGTTGGAATCGTAGAACGGAGCATAGAGCGTGACCTTGTCGCCCTCGCTCACAGCGTTTAGCGTGTGCATCATGCAGCGTTCCGGCCCGCGGAACCAACGCACATCCCTGGCATCGCCATCGCGCGGCATGATGCCGATCATGCTGGGCTTGGTCTTGTCCCAGCCCCAGTGCACTTTGCCTTCGCGCAGACGCTCCATGCTGGTGGTGTAACCACCGAAGGTGAAGAGCACGTGGTCCTGGGTAACCGCCCAGTCATGCACCACGGAAACATACGGCACCTTCAGGCGCACTTCGCGCGTCACCGTGCCGTTCTTGTCGATCACGTAATAGAACAGGTCATCGCTCAGCAGGCCCGTGGCCTCATAGCCGAAGGTGAGCATCTCTCCAGAAACGGGGTCAATCTTGGGGTGTGCGGTGAAGGTCTGGCTCTTGTAGTCGCCGCCAAAGTCATGCGGACCCATCGTGCCCAGCGTGGCCGGATCAATGCGATAGGGCAGCGAGTCTTCCTTCAGCGCGAAGAGCATCCCCGCATGGGCGAGCGGCGCGGTGTTGGCCACCGTGGCATCGAGGCCCTGCACCTTCTCGTCATGGGTGAAAGGATTGCGGTAATTGCCGAACTGCTGGCGTCCTTCGGCAAGGTTTGCCCGGAAACGCGGCGTTTCGACATAGCGGCCACGGAACGAAACCTTGCCATCCTTGATCCGGAAGGCGCTGATATAACCATCGGAATGGAGCGGTGCATCGTCGGGGAATTTCGGCGGATAGTACCATTCGCCACCCACGCGAACGAACACCCCGTCCATATCGGACGGCACAGTGCCGACGACTTCGCAATCGAGTAGTTGCGCGTCAAAACGCTGGGGCGCGAAAAAGCCCTGCGCTCCCGGATCACTGAATGCCTGTACTATTTTCCCTCTCCCTTTCCGCCTTCGCGGCCTAGGTCATGAACGGTGATAACCGTCTGAGACCCTCCTCGTCCATCTCAGAGAGGGGCGCGCCACCGCGAAACCCCTTTGGCGGCTGGTAGGCAGGCAATTTGCCGGACCTGTCAATCAACGGCCGATCATCAAAAAAAGACAGCCTCGCGCCTTTGGCTGTGGGCGCTGTCGTTCGTGCCGCCGCCACTGGCGCGCTTGCCAGCAGCAGGCCGCAGCACACGCTGGCAAGCAACCCGCGGCGATCACACGAGAAAACCCCGGTAACGCCGCCCCCATCGATTTCGGATGTGTTGACCATCAGCCTGTTTGTAAACCTTCCCGGCGCTCACCGTCTTGAATGAGAGTGAACCAGCACCCCACAAGCGATCGCTGTGAACTGCGGGAAAATGGGCAGATTATAGCCGCCATCGCACACCGGCGGAGACCAGGCGTGGCAGCGAGCCATAATCGAGAATTGTCTGGTAGCGCTCGTCGAAGAGGTTCTCCATACGGGCATAGATTTCGGCCCGTTCATTCAGCGGGTAGGAAACCCGCAGGTCCACCAGCACGTACCCTGAAAGGCGCTGTGAATTGGCAGCATCGTTGAAACTGCCGCCTACCACGCTGGCGCTGGCAGAAAGGGTCAGGCCGAAGCCTGCGGTATAGCTGGCTTCTGCGTTGAACTTGTGCCTTGCCCGCAACGCAAGCCTGTTGCCGAAGGTCGAACTGCCCGGTGTATCATAGGCGGCATCCAGCCATGCGTAATTGCCGCTGAGCATTACAGCGCCCAAATCGAGATCTGCCCCCATTTCAACACCCTGCACGGCGACGCGGCCGTTATTGGCATAAAAGCCGAACAGGCATGGATCTCGCGCTGGCTCTGCCGAACACGGGACGAAGGCCACAAGATTGTCTGTCTTGCGATGGAAATAGACAGCCGACAGCGAAAATCCGTTCGCAAGACCATGCTCAGCGCCTGCTTCCCAGCTGACAGCGGTCTCCGGCTGCAGGTCCGGGTTGCCAAAAACGCCATCGAACAGCTGGAACAGACCCGGCGCCTTGAACCCTTCCGAATAGCTGGCGCGAAGCACGCTATCGCCGCCATTCGGCGAATAGGCGGCAGAGGCGGCGAAAACTGTGCTGACTCCAAAACTGCTGTGATCCTCTCGTCGCAACCCGCCAGTCAGCGTCAGGCCCTTGGTAGGCTCCACCGAAAGATTGGCATAGAGGCCCAGCGTATTGTTCCCGGCAGTGCCCGGCGCGGATGAACCATAAAAGGCATTCTCGGCGTATTCGGCACCGAACACGGCAAAGCTGCCAACGCTGATGGAGAAGGTGCCCTGATATTCGAAACGCTCGCTATGGCCGTGCGCGTCAAATGTGCGTACGGCTGCGGCCGGATCGCTCTCGTCAAGATTGGTGCGCGAGATAGCTGTCCGGCCATAGGAAAGGCGGCTTTCTAACCGCTCGGACAGTGCGAAATCAACGCCAGCAAAGGTGAGCCAGCTTTTCGTGAGGCTGCGATTGGCGGCATCGCCATCGAAGGCATCAAACTCCGCATCGCCGCGCGCATGATAGCTGCGCAGATCCAGCGACAGCCCGGGGCTCACAGCATAGCCTAGGCGAGCGTTGAGCGTGACATTCTCATAACCATCGGCCTCGCTGCCCGGTGCATAGGAAGATATCCCGTCCGTTGCCGAATAGCCTGCCCCCGCCCGCCATGTCAGCGCGCCATGCGCCCCGCCCACTGCGCCGCGAAACATGCTGCTGTCCAGCTCGCCAGCTTCGGCATGCAGGCTTGCTTCGAGGGCTTCTGTCGGCTCGCGGCTGGTGATGTTGATCACCCCGCCAATTGCCTGGCTGCCATAGAGCACCGATTGCGTGCCGCGCAGCACTTCTATCCGGCCAATGCCGCCGGTCGTTACGTCGGCTAGCGACGCTGCGCCTTCGATGGCAGAAGGATCGTGCAGCCGCACGCCATCGTAAAGCACCAGCGTCTGTGCGTTATCGGCACCGCGGATATAGACCGAGGTGACAGTCCCGCGTCCGCCGTTGCGGCTGAACTGCACACCCGGCGTGCGAGTGAGGAGTTCGGTCACGCCCGGCTGTTGGCTTTCCTCGATCTGGCTGTGGGTAATCACCGTAACGCTTTGCCCCACCCGCTCGGGCTCAATCCCCGCCCTGCTGGCTGTCACGACAAGGCTATCATCCGACTGGCCAAACGCTTCAATCGGCACCAGCATGGCGCAAGCGAACAGCTCGGTTGCTGCGATCGCCATGGCCAGATTTGCGCGCTTCATTCCCTGCCAATAGGGAAGGCGGCGGCAGGATCAAGCGGACCGGGCCGGCAGTGCCTAGACTTGGGCCGGCGCGCTCCCTTTCCAACCGCCAAATCCGGCGCGCCGCTTGTGGATGTTGATCCCACAATGTAGTGGCCCCTGTGATTATCGCGGGAGGGAACATGAAGCGGTTGTTGGTTGTCTTGGCAGGGGCTGCGGCCCTGGCCGGTCTTGCATTTGGTTTCACATCGCTTTCGGCAGGCACGTCGGATGTTGACTGGGCCTTTCATGGCGGCAGCAGCGATGAGCAGTATTTCTCGGAGCTCACGCAGATCAATCGCGACAATGTTTCCGACCTCGCACCGGCGTGGTTCTTCGAATATGACACCCAGCGCGGGCAGGAAGGCGAGCCCATCGTGGTCGATGGCGTGCTGTATATCTCCACCGGATGGTCCAAGGTTTACGCCCTCGATGGCGCGACGGGCGAAATGCTCTGGCAATATGACCCCGAAGTGCCCGGCGAAGCTGGCCCCAAGGGATGCTGCGATGTCGTGAACCGCGGCGTTGCGGTGGATGATGGCCGCGTGTTCATCGCCACTTTCGATGGCCGCATGGCTGCGCTCGACGCGAAGACAGGCGAGGAACTGTGGATCGTCGACACAATCGTCAATCACGACATGGATTACACCAGCACCGGCGCCCCGCGCGTGTTCAAGGGCAAGGTCATCATCGGTCAGGGCGGCGCGGAACGCGGCGTGCGGGGCTATGTCACCGCCTATGATGTAGAAACGGGCGAAAAGGCATGGCGCTTCTACATCGTGCCGGGCGCACCGGGCGTTCGCGATGGCGAAGTGTCTGACGATATCCTTGAGGAACTTGCGCGCGATACGTGGTTTGGCGAGCGCTGGATCGAGACCGGCGGCGGCGGCGCGCCGTGGGATGCGATCGTCTATGACGAGGAGCTGGACCAGCTCTACATCGGCACCGGCAACGGCTCCCCGCACAGCCAGTTCCTGCGTTCAGAGGGTAAGGGCGACAATCTGTTTCTCGCCTCGGTGCTGGCGCTGGATCCTGATACCGGCGAATACCTCTGGCATTACCAGCAGACGCCGGGTGACAGCTGGGACTATACCTCGGTCCAGAACATGAACCTTGCTGACCTCGAGATCGAAGGGGTCGAACACAAGGTGATCCTGCACGCCCCGAAGAACGGCTTCTTCTATGTGATCGACCGAGAGAACGGCCAGCCGCTGTCGGCCCGACCATATGCCGAGGATATCCGCTGGGCCACCGGGATCGATCAGGAGACATGGCGGCCCATCGAAGTGGAAGGCAGCCGTTATGTGGACGAGCCTTTCCTCAACAGCCCGCATGTTTCGGGCGCGCACAACTGGCAGCCGATGGCCTATAGCCCGCTGACCGGCCTCGTCTATATCCCCACCACCCGCAACTACTTCCAGTATAGCGCCACCAATGCCCCCCATTCGGGCGGCGGCGGCCTGTTCGGCGGTGCCGATATACCGGAAACCGATGCCTATCTGCAGGCCTTTGACCCGGTGAGAGGCGAGGAACGCTGGCGCGTGGACGCCACCGGCTGGATCAACGATTCCGGCGGTGGCGGCGTGCTGGCCACGGCCAGCAACCTGGTGTTCCAGGGACGCGGCGATATCCTTGGCGAGCTGCTCGCAATCGAGGCCGAAACCGGTGAAGTTCTGTGGCGCCATGACGCGCCCAACGCGATAATGGCCGCGCCAATCACCTACATGATCGATGGCGAACAATATGTCGCAGTCTCCACCGGCGGTGGTGGCGGTGGCCAGCCGCTGTTCGGCTCCGCAAACCCGGCGCGCGAACAGCAGCCCGGCCGCATGGTTGTGTTCAAGCTGGGCGGCACGGCAACTCTGCCCCCGCCCCCTGCCCTGGCTGGCCCGGCAACCGATCCGGACGAAGCCTTCGATCCGGCCAAGGTGGCGCAGGGCTCTGGCCTGTACCTCGGCAATTGCAGCTTCTGCCACGGCCAGCCTGGCTTGCAGAGCAACATCATCACTGACCTGCGCCGATCACAGGTGATCCGTAGCGCAGATGCCTTCAAGGCAGTGGTGCATGACGGGGCATTCCTCGACTCCAAGGGCATGCCCGGATTTGCCGGCAGGCTGGACGAAAGCCAGGTGGAAGCGATCCGTCACTTCATGGGCTCGGAATCGCAGAAGCTGGCAGCAGACCAGCGCGCCGGACGACCTGAAAGGCTGGAGCGGCCCGCTTCCTGAGGCTGGGCAGGGCGCGGGGTCAGCCCGCGCCCGTCTCGCTCACGCAATAGGGGCAGTTCGATACCCAATGGCCGGGGACCAGCTCCTTGAACTCCGGTTCCTTGGTGCGCAGCCGCTCGTCATGCTCCACCGGGCTGCGCGGCCAGAACTTGCAGCCATCGGGCGGGTTCATGGGTGACGGCGGCTCCCCTGCCAGCACGATGCGCTTGCGATGGCGTTCGGAATGCGGGTCAGGCTCGGGGATCGCGCTCATCAGCGCCTTGGTATAGATGTGCAGCGGATGGTCCACGATGGCCTCCGCATCGCCCAGTTCGATGATCTTGCCGAGATACATCACCGCGATCCTGCCCGCGATGTAGCGCACGACCGACAAGTCATGCGAGATGAAGATCATCGTCAGACCCAGCTCGCGCGTCAGGCGCTTCAGCAGGTTCAGGATCTGTGACTGGATCGAAACGTCAAGCGCCGAAACCGGCTCGTCCGCGATGATCAGCTCGGGTTCCGGTGCCAGTGCGCGGGCGATGGCCACGCGCTGCCGCTGGCCTCCCGAAAATTCATGCGGATAGCGCTTCATCTGGAACGGGTTCATACCGACCGTGCGCAGCAGCTCGGCCACCCGTTCACGCAAGGCATCGCCCTTCAGTTCGGGATGCCGCGTGCGCACCGCTTCGCCCAGCGTATCGAGCACCGTCATGCGCGGGTTGAGCGAAGCGTAGGGATCCTGGAAGATCATCTGGAAGTTGATCCGTTCGGACCGGATGTCCTTGTCGGAAATCGCGCTCAGTTCCCGGCCCTTCAGCCAGATGTGCCCGGAGGTGGGGCGCAGCAGCTGCATGATGGTGCGGCTCAGGGTGGACTTGCCACAGCCGGATTCGCCCACCAGCCCAAGGATTTCACCCTTGTTGATCGTCAGCGAAACACCGTCGACCGCCTTGACCACGCCCTTGCTCTCACGCGTGAACAGCGTGGTGCCAAGGTCGAAATGGGTCTTCACATCGTCGAGGACGAGGAAGTCCTCCTGCGGATTGCCGACCTGCGCGCTCATGCGTCACCTTCCACGATTTCGGCGGCATCGACATCAGCCTTGGCCAGCACCGCTTCGATGGGGGCACTGCTGTCGCAATAGCCGCAGGCAGACCAGCAATGGCCCGGCTCCACTTCCTCGAGCGGCGGACGGTCGCCTTCGGGCTGGCCGATCTTGGGATAGGGGCAGCGCGGATGGAAGGCGCAGCCGTGGATCGGCTTGGATACGTCCGGCGGCAAGCCAGGAATGGTGAACAGTTCCTGCCCCTTCTCCTGCAGCGAGGGGATCGTCTTCTGCAGGGCACGGGTATAGGGGTGGCGCGGATTGTGGAAGATCTGCTCGACAGAGCCGCTTTCCATCTCGCGCCCGCCGTACATCACCAGTACCTTGTCGCACGATCCGGCCACTAAGCCCAGGTCATGCGTCACCAGGATCACGGCGGTGCCAAGATCGTTCTGGCGCTGCTTGATGATATCCATGATCAGCGCCTGCACCGTAACGTCCAGCGCGGTGGTCGGCTCGTCAGCGATCAGCAGGTCCGGCTCGGTGATCAACGCCATGGCGATCATCACGCGCTGGCGCATGCCGCCGGAAAATTCGTGCGGATAACTGAACACGCGGCTGCTGGCGCCGGGAATGCCCACTTCCTCCAGCGCTTCGATCGCCTTGTGGAGCGCAGCCTTCTTGTCGATGTCGCGGTGGGTCTGCAGCGCCTCGATCAGCTGGGTCGATATCCGCAGATAGGGATTGATCGACGTCATCGGGTCCTGGAAGATCATGCTGATCTTGCACCCGCGCACCCGGCGCAGCTCCCTTGGCGACATCCGCAGCAGGTCCTGCCCGTCGAACATGGCAGTGCCACGCTCGATCCGCCCCGGCGGTTCGGGGATGAGGCGCATCAGCGAATAGCAGGTCACCGACTTGCCGGAACCGGATTCGCCCACGATGCCGAGTGTCTCGCCATTCTCGAGCGAAAAGCTTACGCCGTCGACTGCGCGGACAACGCCATCGCGAGTATGGAAATAGGTGGTCAGGTCATCGACTTCGAGCAAGGGCATCAGGTCAATCCTTGGCGCTCTTGGGATCGAGCGCATCGCGCAGCCCATCGCCAATGAAGTTGAGGCAGAACAAGGTCGCCGCGAAGAAACCTGCCGGGAACAGCAGCAGCCACGGATAAATTTCCATGTTGGTCTGCCCTTCGTTGATCAGCACGCCCCACGAGGCATCT
>Ga0181606_10001301_pt1 | contig 21943 bp, 29 predicted proteins | sample 041ome_10_FD_132994 | JGI IMG/M metagenome (GOLD analysis project Ga0181606, IMG submission 132994) | Coastal salt marsh microbial communities from the Groves Creek Marsh, Skidaway Island, Georgia - 041412US metaG (megahit assembly) | ecosystem: Environmental > Aquatic > Marine > Intertidal... | reverse complement strand
ACCGCGAGCAGGACGCTGCCGCCGCCGACGAAGGGTTCGTGATAGGTGTCGATGTCTCTCGGGAACTCCGCGAGGACTTGGTCGATGATTTGTGTCTTTCCACCCACCCATTTGAGGAACGGTTTCATGCCTACGTATCTATAAACATTGAAACTTTATATGTGTCATTCTAATATACAGGGAAATTATGTCTGATTTCCCAGAAATCGTCAGTATCATTCAGGAGTGCGATATCCGAATCTTCGAAGAGGGGTGCACGAACACCATTGACATCATAAGTAAATTTTTAGAAAATAACGACGATAACTCCGCCTTTTACATTGTCAACGTGAAGAAAATTATTCAACAATATGAACAGTGGGTCGAACACCTCCCTCGTGTGAAACCATTTTACGCAGTCAAGTGTAACCCAAATCCAGTTATTACGAAAATTCTCTCAAAGTTTGACATTGGTTTCGATTGTGCGAGTAAGAATGAAATCAGTCAGGTCATCAATCACGACGTGGACCCGTCGAACATCATTTACGCCAACCCATGCAAGGCGAGTGGTCAGATTAAGTTTGCGCGTTCCGAGGACGTGGACCTCATGACCTTTGACGACGTCCATGAGTTGTACAAGATAAAGCTGTATCACCCACACGCCAAACTCGTGCTTCGCATCAAGACGGACGATTCCAAGTCCATGTGTCGTTTCAATTGTAAATTCGGCGCCGACCCACAGGACATTAAAAACATTTTACAAACGGCGAAAATTCTCGAACTCTGCGTGACTGGCATCTCTTTCCACGTGGGCAGCAATTGCAACGACGCCGAGACCTACTACGCCGCGCTCAAAGACGTTCGAAATGCGTTCGACGTCGCTAAAGAGGTTGGGTACACCATGAACCTCGTGGACATTGGTGGTGGATTTCCAGGGTTCGACTCGAACGATGGCGTGAATTTTCAAGACATTGCAAAGGAAATAAACAGGGGCATCGATGATTTCTTTTCCAACGAGGAGGAGGACGTGAAAATAATCGCAGAACCAGGGAGATATTTCGTGTGTTCCTCGCACACGCTCGTCACGAACATTATTGGGAAAAAGAAAAATGGGGACAAGTTCATTTATTACCTCAACGATGGCATCTATGGTTCATTCAATTGCGTGTATTTTGACCACGCGAAGCCGAACATACAACCATACAACGAAAGAGATGGCATGTTGTATGATTCGGTGGTTTTTGGTCCCACGTGTGACAGCATCGACGTCATCTCTGAAAACAGCCTTCTCCCGGACCTCGCCATCGGGGAGTGGATGTACGTCGAAAACTTTGGTGCCTACACCATCGCCGCGGCGAGCACGTTTAATGGGTTTCAACAGACGCGGTGTGTCTATTGTTTCGTGTAGACGAGAACATAGAATCCCCCTTGTCGTGGTAAATTCACAGCTTCGACGACATCATCATTCTTATAGTACCACTGGTCTTTGTGGCGCGTGAACGCGACGTAGTGTCCATCCCACTGGATGCCCACGTGTACCGCAGCCGCGAGGAGGCGATACTTCAACTCACCCACTTCGATGTATTCCGCCACGGTGATGAAACTCTTCTTGTCAAAACTCACCATGAACACCTGAGGCATGGCGGTGAACACGTTCCGCGTGGTCGCCACGTGGTGCGTCTTCCCCGCGTCGTCGACGTAGTCCGTGAGGGTGTTCCATTCCACGCTTTCTTTAAACATCGCCCCTAAATCGTGACTATTCGAACATATCAGGTGCACGCTGAAATCTTCCTCGCGAGTCTTCTTCCCACCGGGGTAGATGGTCTCTTGCATCTTCTTCCCATAGAACAGGGTTTTCACCTCGGGCACGGATTGTTCCAAAATGTCTATGATGCACAGAATCGCTTCTTGTGCGTCGTGTTGCGCACCCTTGATGAATCGCGGAAATCGTTGTTGAAATACGTCCAGGATTGCGTGCACGTCGAGGGGTGGTCGCTCCTCCTCGACGCGCCAAAAACGAGAGACGAGGTCGGCGTATGCCCGCGTGAATTCACAACACCCAGTGTATCCATGACGGATAAAATGGTTTGATAATTGTGGAATTTGTAGCAAACATTGTAGGGAGCTGTTGAAATAACATGTATTACCCACGTTGTGTAAACCACGCATAGTTTATTAAAGACGACACTCTTTTATACTATGAAACAAAGATGAATATTCAAAAAATCGTCGACAAGACCATACCCCTTTTTGAACGACACAACGATGAAGAAAACATTGAGGTGGAGATTCGGTTGGGAAAATTTAACGGCACTTTTTTTGATACGAACGTCGGCAAAGATTCGTTCGACCGAATCTTAAAGGGTCTTCGCGAGTACAAGGAGTGGGAACAGGTCAAGACGTCCACGTGTGATGTGTTCTATCACGACACGGGGGGCATACGACTCTCCGTGGACGACGCCACGGGCGAACAGACGATGGTACACAAGCAAACCCTCATTCGCGAGGATTTTCAAGAGTTTTCCGCACCGCTCGACGTGCGCTTCAGCATCGCGAAGGAGATGCCTGTGTCGGGTGAATACGAGATGGACCGCAAGCGCACGAAGCATCGCCAAAGTTTCGTGCGAAAGAACGTGTCCATTGACATGACGATATCGAGTGGTGATGTGGTGGATAAAGACGCAGAGGACCCAAATCACTACCAGATAGAATTAGAAATCGTGGACCCAGCAAAGGTGGCGTGCCACGAGGAATTTTTCAATATTTTGTGGAAAATCAACGACCTGTTTAAGCTTTTGTGTTAATTTTATTGTTCTTCTTCAACTTCATGTTTTCAAACTTCTTAATGATGTTCGCCACCTTGACGACTTCGTTCTTCTTGTTCTCGTACACCTTCTTGTTCAACTTGTTGATGGCCTCGTTTTCCTTCTTCAACATCGCGTTATTTTTCGCGATAGCCTTGTTCACGTTGTCACCAGCCTTCATGCCCATAGCACGCATCGCCTTCTTCACGGTCTCCGGAGTCTTCATTGTTTGTACTATGGGCTGAGAAAAAAATGTCTTCATTACAATAAATGCTGTTCTATGCGTTGGCACTTTTGGTGATTTACCTCGGCATGACAGCGAAGAAGCAGTCCCTACCGAACACGCCATCACAAGCGGTGTACAAGGAAATGATAAAGAGGGGGGATGACGCGAAATTGTTCACGGAACTCGAGACTGCGTTCGTCGACACGAAAAGTGTGGGCGCGGCCCTTGAACTCTCCACGCTCATCAAGGAAACCTTCCCAGACTACGATTTTGGCTATCACACCGAGATGATTAAGAACGTTTCATACGTCGAGCATACAGGCCTGTCATAGTCGCGACATTCATCGTGGGGTCCACCAACTCGCGAATGGTTCTGGCCAATCGGCGCTTCAACGCGTCGTCATCCGGGCTTTTGTTTTGCGCACTGAACCACGCGTTCATGCTCTGACGCACGGCGTTTCTATCGGACTGACGCAGAACGACTAATCTGATGTAGTCGAGTGCAAGTCGCCGTTGTCTCGTATATGTTTTTAAGTTTACGTTTGGTTTAATGTTTTTATTTTTCAACATGTTGAGATTGTTCTTCGTCAACTTTAATTGCTTCAATTTCTTCGCCTCGTCATCCACGGCTTTTTTCGTCACAGTCTTGATTCGGCGTCGAATGAGAGGTCGAATGTTAGCGTCGTGTGTGTTCAGGAATGTTCGTAACTTTCTTTCTCTCACCACATCCTTCACCAGCTTCACCACTTCACCCTTGAAGGGCACGCCCTTTTTGTTTGTCTTCATGGACTTCATGCCATTCTTGACGACTCGCAAATCGGCGTTGGCGTTGCGCCCTGTCTTGAATCCCGGTCCGTACGCGTTCGTAATCATCCCTCTGATGCTCGCGTTGTCAATGCCCCGGTTTTTCGAAAGTTTATTGTTCGTGTTGTTCTTCTTCTTGTTGTTGTTGTTGAACACGCGTTCGAGCGCCGCGTTCGAACTCTTTTGAAAAATAGCTTCACACATATCCTTCTTCTTCCACGTCTTCTTTGCGAAAATACCCATGGCTTTGCAGATTTGTTTCAACTCGTCGAGCGAATACTTTGAACACATCTTATCGTTCAACAACGTGTTTGACGTGTTCGTCAGTTTTCGGACGCGGGGGATTCGCACCCTCGTAGGTGCTGGTTCAAGATTTTTCTCCATAATCGGTGCAAACGTATTCGTCGGCGTGATGAGTCCACGCGTTTTCAGGCGTTCGACGAATTTTAAGGCTGCTTTGTATGCACGTTTAATCTGTGCCACTGACTTTTTATGAAGCGTGATGAATCCATTGATAGTGACGCTGTCGATGACCTCGCCTTCGTACTTAATCTGACGCACGTCAGACGCCTTGAGTTGTTGCTCGTACGTGTGGTCGATGCTATTTTTCGTCAACGCCTCACTGAGCACCCTGGGTTGAATCGTCCCGTTGACTTGAAACGACGCATCGAGCGACGCAAATTTCAAGGTGAGGTCCGCACTGTTTTGACCCAAGTACTTGTTCACGATGTATCTACCAACCTTGAGTGGCGTTTCTGGGTCGTTATCGACGCACCCACCTTGAATCACCATTTTGTCCTTGTACATGCGCGCGATGATCATCTTTTTCCCCTTGACGGCGACGCGAAATTCGATGAATGTCCACGTTTGGTTTTTCAACTGCGCGGGGTCTAAATTTTGATGCACCTTGAACCCATACAAGTTCGTGTGCGTCACACCTTTTTGAAATTGTCCGTAATACCCCGAAATTTCACGCGTGTTAAAGTTACCATTGATTTGTAATGGTTTAGTTTTACGAACAAAGTTTAAAACATCGGGACGGGCGATGGGTCCCACTTCTGCGATAAAGTTCGTATAACGCAGGTCACTCGTTTTGATGTTCGTGTCGTTTGCCACAATCGCGTCGTAGTTGTTGTTGTTGTTGTTTACAAATTGTGCAAATTCACCCATGTTGTTGTTGTCGCTTTTCTCGATTCTCACGTTTGCCTTTTGTAGGAACGCTGCGAGTGTCGGTGGAGGGCCCTGACTCATTAATATACGATGAGATATTTTATTCAAAAACGGCTTCTTCCTGTATGACGTCTAAACCATGGATGAACTTCTGATTGTTGTACATGCGCCCTCTGTACGTGAGGGAGGCTGTGGTCACCGTGATGTGTCGCTGACTAAACGCACCCGCGTAGCTATCTTCGTTGAACCGTGGCTTGCCGAGGTTATTCATCTGGCAGTGTTGATTAAACGCAGCCAAGAACACGCTCTGGGGGATGAAGAGCTTTTCACCGAGCTGCACGCTGCTGTCTTCGAGGAAGTGATGAATCGTCGACGTCATCTTCGCAACTTCCTTCTGGACGCTCTTGAAATATTCGGGAACGACGTTCCAAATGTCCTTGTCCGAATACCGGCTCGCGTAATCAAGATAGGCTCGCACGCACTTCAACAGAATCACAGGTAACTCTTCGCATAATTTCGCGTCCAAGTGCGGGTCTGCATCCTGCACTTGGTGTCTGAAGTTCCACGGCAAGATGCGACGAAGCACGGAACCGGAATTGTCCTTCCACGAAGGCACCTCGTTACCACCCAAAACCCCTGGGGTGGTCCATTGCATGCTGATTGCGTTCTGGTGCTTGACCGCGATGGACACGTCTTCACCGGACACGAGCGATTGAAACTCAGCCTGCTCAAGGGAGAGGTCGCCCTTGACCTCGGGAGCGATGAACATGAATGAATCATAGATTGACGACAGACCAAACTTCTTCTCAATGTTGTTCGAAAGCGTGCGCACGTCGTTGCTCTCGTAGAATTTACGAAAAACTTTGGTGATGACCGTGGACTTCCCCGACCGCGCGATGCCCTTGAAGAAGGGTATGATTTGCCACCCATCGAGCTCACCCACGTCGAAACAGAGCCGACCACCCATGACGTAAGCCCAGCGAGAGACGTCTTCGTCAAACTTTTGATAATTGAAAATACTTTGAAAGTGTGGGGTTGGAATGTCCCACCAATCATCGACGTAGTTGTAATCATCAAAGAACTGGTCGAAAAACTTACTGCTGACGAGGGTCGGGTCTAAAGAACGGAATTCCTTACTCTCGTATGGGTAAAATCGACACGAGTACTTTCCCTCCTTTGGCTGCCACTCTTTCCCTATGAAGACCCCATTTTTAAAACTCCACACGTGTCTATCTTTGATGATTTCAGGAAACTGAGAGTCGATGCAATTCGAGAGGTGATTAATGACCTCCCTCGCCGTGTTCCCACGCGAGGTGATGTCCTTCCACACGTCGAAGTTCACCTCTTTTTCCGCAAACTCATAGACAAACTCGGGAATGGCGCACACCTTTTTCCACGAACGCGTATAGGCACCCTCTGAAATGCGCTGAATGTAACACTCCCCCTTGTAGCGACGCATCTGTTTCTTGTAGGTTTCGTCCAGACACGCGACGATAGCTCGTTGAAACGGGGTCATCTCCCCGAGACGCGTCTCGTCCATCGGGGTGGCGTCGAAATATTCAGGGTCGACGTTCATCTTGTCGGGCTGTTCCCGTGGGTTCTTTATGCGTTGCATGGTATTGAGATGCAGACGAACATTCTTAAACCCTTCAGACACTTGCTTAATCAAGCGACACACGCGTTCTCCGACAGCCAAGTTGACGTTGTCATCTTCCACGTAGTCCACCATCTCCAAGGCTTTCACGCGTGACCCAATATTTTTCAAGACTCTAATTTCCCTCTCCCTTTTCCCATCGATGACTTTCATATTAACACTCGTGGGGAACCCACCCACTTTTTCGGACGGATCGAAAAATTGGTCGTATCCCAGGCGAACGCACTTGTGCATGACGTCTTTCGCGATGTCTTCGCCGCTGAGGTACCATTTTTCTTCCATCAGTCCAAGGATGCGTAGTATTTGTTCACTGGAGAGCGTCACTATCTGATTTCTCAGTAGTTCCATCTCTGACGCCCCAGTGTCGGGTTCCCTCTCTATGTAATGGGTCATGTCTGAATAAATAATGCTGAGAATTTTTAAGTGAGTTTGGACAAAATTTTGATGAGGATTTTATTTTGCATTTCCAACTGATCGCCGATGTGCAGGAGCGCCGTGCACACGGTGTCGCCCTCTGGGGTGGCCAACGTGGACGCCAAGATTTCTTCAGACCCACCCGGGCCCATGTCAAAGTCGTCGTCCATGTCCATCTCCACGTCGTCGTCGTCCTCCAGGAGCTCGTCCTCCTCGCGCTCAGACTCGGACTCGGACTCGGTGATTTCGGGTTCTTCTTCAGGCTGACTCATGATATACCCTAGACTGAGAAAAGACACTACGCGTTTTACCGCATGTTCCAGGCCAAATTTTTTTCTTAGTGTATAGTACAAACAACTCTCACAATGGCCGGTGGTCTCATGCAACTCGTCGCGTACGGTTCGCAAGACATTTACTTGACTGCGAACCCGAAGGTTACCTTCTTCCAAGCCGTTTACAAGCGTCACAGCAACTTCGCGTCCGAAGTCATCGAGCAAACCGTTAACGGTACCGCCGCTGACAATGGTCGCGTGTCCATGACGATCGCCCGTAACGGTGATTTGGTCCAAGACATGTACCTCGAAATGAAGGCGAAGTCTGGCCTCAGCTCGTCCACCAAGGGTGCGTCGGCCATCTACGCCGCGGAACGCGCCGTCAAGGACATCGAAATCTCCATCGGTGGTCAACGCATCGACCGCCACTTCCAAAAGTGGTGGCGTTTGTACGACAACTTGTACCACACCGAAGCCAAGAAGGCTGACTACGCCAAGATGACGTCCAACACCCAAGGCGGTGCCATCTACTTGCCGCTCATCTTCTGGTTCAACCGCCACCCGGGCTTGTCTTTGCCGCTCATCGCGCTCCAATACCACGAAGTGCGCGTCGACGTTGACCTCTCCTCGGAATTCTCCCACTACACCGATGGCTCCACGTTCAAGTGCTGGGCCAACTACCACTTCCTCGACACCGAGGAACGCCGCCGCTTCGCGCAAAAGTCCCACGAATACCTCATCGAACAAGTGCAACACACTGGCGTCGACACGGTTGAAGCGGATAAGACGAAGCAAGTGCGCCTCTCCTTCAACCACCCGGTCAAGGAACTCGTGTTCGCCATGAACAACGGCTCCGTGTCCAACGCGTCCTTGTGGAACTTCTCCTCCAACTTGACGCAAGAAGCGATCGTCCTCGAATCCGAAGCGGCCGCCATCACGTCCGCCAACGCGTTCGTGCCGGTGACCTACGCCTCGGGTGCCCCGCTCTACTACTTGGGCGATGCGGGCTCCCAATCCAAGTGGTCCGAAGATGGTGCGGTGTCCGCGACGCGTGCCGTCGGTCCGCTCGAAGAGTTCAAGCTCGTCCTCAACGGCCAAGACCGCATGAAGGCGCAAGGCGGTAAGTACTTCAACCAAGTGCAACCGTACAGCTACCACACTGGTTCTCCGACGCCGGGTGTGTACTCGTACTCTTTCGCGCTCCGACCGGAAGAGCACCAACCGTCCGGTACGTGCAACTTCTCGCGCATTGATAACGCGCAAGTGTCCGTCAAGGTTAAGGCGTCCGCCACGTCCTCGACGTCGCTTCACTTGTTCGCGACGAACTACAACGTTCTCCGTGTGCAATCCGGTATGGGCGGTTTGGCGTTCTCCAACTAAGCAGCACACAGCCTAAAAAACAAAAACGTAAATATTAAAATAAATCAAAATTATTTATTTTAATATTTATGCATTTCATTGAGAGAGTAAATAAATTAATAAATGTGAGAATTTGCCGGGTCCCCATCACAGAGTACTTTACGACTTTCGGGTCTACCATGTGTGTACCAGTGAGCACGCAAATTGTACCAGTCAGTGACACCAGACGTTACAAATTGAGACTGTAAATCTGGGTAACGCTCAAGATAACATGTGAGTTCGCGAATAGAAGGTGCACACGTGAAGTCTCGACCTAATGCGTGCCCAATTTCGTAGTAGTGTTTACGCGCCTTGTCAAGTCTTTCAGTATATTTGCCTTTGACATATTCCCGTACATCGGCATATCTGTCGATGTAACATTGTGCCTGCGCGTCACTCATGTAACAGGTGAAGTTACGATTTTCGTTTCCGTTGATGGTTGTAGTCTGATAATGTGTTTGAGCGCTCTTCAAAGGGACCTCCGTATTGTACCACGCCGTTCGAAGATCGTTATAACGAGCCATGTAACATTCCGGCAAAGGTGCCTCTGCTCTCGTCGTGTCTTCGTCGATGTCGGCTAATTCAATGGTAGTCGTGGGCACGGTGTATGAAACAGGACCAGTCGGAGCAGTTGGAGCAGTTGGAGCAGTTGGAGCAGTTGGAGTATTATTCGATGGTGGTGCTGGCGTTAGGTCATCGTCTTCACCAATACACTTGTTGCCGTACGTGTCCCACTGGCAAGGCTCCTTACAATCTGCCTGGGTCTCATGGTCTTCACATTTCTTGGCCGTTACTAAAAAATAAATACCAACACCTAGGCCGGCTAGTAAGAGTAAGACCACAATAATTATCATTGCGCTCATTTTGTATATATGATACTAGTCACATTTTTTTTTAGATACCCTTGGGTTTGCAACAGGTCAGTTCCCACCTTTGTTTTGTGGCGTCTGCTGGATCCGTAATGAGTTTCGCCGACGTAATGACGTGTTCTGCTGGACATTTTGCATTCGTAAGGCCAGACATGTTAGCCAAGGACTCCCCATGTGCATACGAATCACTGAATTTAGTTTCACACATATTTTTTTTGACTTTTGAATTGTTGCACACGTACTTGTACTGCATCTCAGAATCGTCGTTTTGTGTAATTTTGATGGTGTTGATTGGATTTTCACCACAATCAATCTTTTGGTTTTGTAAATTTCTGTAATACGTCGCAGATGGTTCAATATCCTGTGGAAGTGATTGTCCTGAGATTTCTTCGCCTTCGAGGTCGATGCCACCCATGCACGAGTACACAGCATTATTCGTCGACGAGAGTTGGAAAGAAGTCAACGCCTCGCCCGGTCCACACGCAAATTGGACGTCTTCGAACAATTCTGGCCACGTGTTATCACTCGTGCCACCGTCGAGGTCCGTGACGTGATATCTCTTTGGTTTCACGTTGTGCTTTGTCATTAAATATTTCTCAAGCGCCATGTACTCTTCAGGTTTCAACGTTCGATTATACAGAATGATTTCCTTCACGGACCAATCACTCTCCTCACCTTCCCATCCATTGATGGTGAGCTGTTCGGGAATAGGCGTGTCGGGTTCGTTGTAGTATCCCATTCGAGCTGCACCGTTGGAACGATACATGCCAGGCGTCGCGACGGAAAGCACCCAGTCGTCGCCGTGAAGGTCGATGTTCTTTGTCATCCACCCATCGGCGTGGTACACGCCACTCTTACCCGCGTGATGTCCAATGAGAATGTTCTGACCACTTCCACTCTTTGTCGTGAAAATTCGAGCCCTCGTGGGGCCGTTGTATTTTGTCACGTGAAACAACGTGAAATCGTCGAGGTCCATCTCGGGAAACATCAACGCCGTGTCCTTGTCCCCCTGAATCTCTTCGCCATTCTTAGAAAGACCTAACAGGCCAGATATGGTCGTCACGTCGTTCTTTGTGTCACTCTTATCTTTCCACACGCGCTTCGTCGCGTCATAGGATGGTCCATCCCACCAACCCACGAGGCCCTTGGTTGCGCTGACCACATCACTGGGTTCCGCTGGAGATTCGACGGACTCTTTCGCTGGGGATGGGTCAGACACTGGCGTCGGTGCGGGGATTTCTTCTTTTTGCTGTTGCTGCGTGTAGAACAGGTACGCACCAACACCAACGAGTAATAGGATGATGACTATTACTTGAGGATTCATTACAATGTACTAAGAAAAATTATTAATACCCCTTCGGTTTGCAACACTTATAAATGTAGCGAGCCTTTGAAGGTTCACTTTCATTCTTTTCATATTTCAAGTACGTCATCACCTCGTTATCTTCGCACTGAATGTCGTGTGTGGTGAGGTTACCGACGTCCTGGTCGGGGGACGTGACCTCGCGACACGTATCGGTCTGCACCTCGGCATCGGTGCATCGATATTGCACTTGCGTCTGGTTGCTGTTCTTCACGTCAAACCTGTACGATTGGATTGGTCGCACGCCACAGTCGAGGGTTTCATCCAAAATCGCGTCATAGAAGTTATCAGTCTTGGTCTTGTACTCCGTGGTGAGGTCGACGGTATCACCCGCTTGGTCGAGGGCGAACATGCACTTGTACTCGTAACGAGACTTGTCGTTGTTCTGTCCAAGTTTAAACCCAGCGAGACCAGAGGTGGTGCCACAATCGAGCTTGCTGCTGTACAAGTCGCTCTCGTACGCACTGAACAAGCCAGCCCTGGCGAAACGCGTCTCCGAGATGGAATACTTTTTCATCAACAATTCTTCAACCTTTAAAATGTTCGCCTCGCTGAGTTCGCGGTCGTACACCAGGATTTCGGCGATGGCAAAGTCGGACTCTTGACCGCTCACGATGTTCACACCCACGTCTTTGGGAAAGCTTTCATCCAAACCATAGCCACTGTATCGTCGACCATTGGCGCGGTACAAGTTACGTTGGTCCGTGGACAGCACCCACGCGTCACCGAAGTGGTCCATGTCTTCGGTAATCCAGTTGTCGTGGTACGCGACGCCGGATTTCCCACCGTTGTGACCGGTGAACCATCCACCCTCCGTGCTCGTGAGAATGCGTCTCTTGTTGTCACCGTTGTATTTGCTGACCGCAAAGATGGTGTACTGGCGGTCGAAGAGGTTATCGGCGAGCTTAAACTTCTCATTGGTGCCCCCGTACACGTAAAGCTTGTCGTCGGAGACATTCAAAGTACCATCCACGCGGACATCGTTCGTGTTACCACTCTCATCCTTCCACATTTTTTGCGTCGTACTGTACGATTCCGCGGTGTACCTCCCCGTGAGACCTTCGATGCCAGAGATGTCGATTTGTGCGGGTGGCGCCGGCGCCACCGGCGCCGAAGGTCCCACACTTTGGAGAAGCGTCAACGCGGTCTCTTTGTCCACGCATCGCCCCATGTTTCCACCGAAGTACTGGTCCCATTTACACGGCGCCACGCACGCGTCTTGTTCCGCGATTTCCGTGCATGCCAATGGCTCTTTAAGAACGAAATAATACAAAGCAATACCGACCACCGCCAGGATGGCGACAATCATCCCAATCCGCTTGGGGTCCATTATTAATTAAACCTTAGAAAATATATTTAATCACGATGAACGTCTATACCGATGGAAGTTGTTTGGGAAATCCAGGGCCTGGGGGGTGGGCGTGCACGTGCGAGGCGTTTGAACTCTTCGGTGCCGAGGCGCACACGACGAACAACGTCATGGAACTCATGGCAGTAGAGCGGGCTTTAGAAGAGTGCGTCAAGGAGGGCATCACGCGCGCGACGATTTGGACCGACAGCACGTACGTCAAGAACGGGGTCACCCTCTGGACGGAGAACTGGAAGAAGAATGGGTGGAAGACCGCCAAAGGCACGCCCGTGAAAAATAAAGAATACTGGGTCAGCATAGACACACTTCTCGGACACATGAGCCACGTCGACTGGCGATGGGTCAAGGCACACAACGGACATCCACAGAACGAGAGGGTCGACACGCTCGCCAGGGAGTGTGCGAAAAATGTGTGCGTAAAATAATGGAACCCGCGCATGTGTGGTGCACTAAGCAGGAACAGCTCTTGGTGCGGTGGGCGGAAAAAGCCGCTGGGTACCGGTGGCTACACAACCACGCCAGGCTGCACTTCAAGAGAGTCAACGATTACATGTCCTACCCATCTATCATCATCAGCAGCATCACCGGTGTTGGTGGGTTTGCCGTGCTGAACCCGAGTGGAAACGAAAACTTGGAAGAAGAGACGAAAAACAAAATCATGATTGCGCAGTACATGTTCGCGTTCCTGAACGTCGTCGGTGGGATTCTCACGTCCGTTTCGAAATTTTCACAGAGCGCGCAACTCGCGGAAGCGCACTCCGCGATGTGTGTGCAGTATTCGAAATTTTATAGAAACATTGACATGGAGTTATCTCTGGACCCCGAACACCGACAGGACGTCATAGAGTTTGTGAACGCGTGTCGTCAGGAATACGACCGTCTCCTGGACGACGCTCCGGACATTCCCGCGATTTCCATCATTAAGTTTAATTTAGAATTTCCAGAAAAGGAAAATAAACCAGATGTATGTAATGGTCTCAGTATATTAGGTACCGATGACATCGAGAAACATGAAAAAGCCATCACACATTGGATGAGCGCCCTCTTTGCTTTAAAAAGGCGAAAGAGTCGAGATTCGTTGTCAACAGCACCTTCATTAAAGTTATGAGTGCATGTTTTATCAAGTGCGACGATGGAACAATTCCGTTCGATTCTCCGAGCAAACAACTACGCGCCGTCGACCATCGACATGTATTGTCGACGACTGCTCAAGAGTGGCGTGAACCTTAAGAACCGTCGCGCAGTTCACAGACACATCTCGTCGAGACGCGTCGAGCTCGAAGGTGACATGCAGGGCAACGATTACCGTGCATTTCTCCTTTACAATCGATTTCTGCACAACGCCACCTTACCTGGCGGAAATCCCTCGTATGGAAAGTCGAAACTCACCATTCGCGACGCGTGTTTAGCCCAGACCTCGCGCACAGACCTCGTCCGCGTGTGGTGGCTGCACACAATTGGTGGGTACACTCCGGGCGTGGCCGCGAGCTACACTCGCGACGCGAAGCGTGGTGCGGCTCTGGCGCGGGATAAACACGGAAGTGTGTTTCGCGCGCGATGTGCACTCGAACAATTTAACATGGACCACGTGTTCATAACCGATAAGGTGGTGCGTGATTATTACGAAACGTTGTGAAGTTTGTATTTGTCCCCACCTCCGTAGGCGATGTATTTGTACAGAGTCTTTATGAATTCTGGCATGTTCTCCCCATTTTTCGTGAGGTCCGCCACACCCGTGAACGTGCACGACGCATCCCTCACAAATTTCGTGTACCAACGAGGATTTGACTTGGATGCATCCGCGACTTTGTGATAATCATCGAATTGAGGAATTTTACCCACGTCATCTTTATGAATGAGTTTCATCTGCACCCGTCTGTTATCTTCGCGCGCATCGTTTATGGACCCACTGTGTATGAGGTCCGCGTTGAATAGTATAGCCTGTCCAGGGGTGCATCGAATGCTCTCCAGGGGGTGGCTAACGTTGATGAAATCTCGGCGTAAGTGACTGCCACTTATGACGTCTAAGCACGCCTCCATGGGTTCCAAGTAGAACAAAATCGTGTACGCGGGGTGCTCCTGTCCGTTGAACATTTGCCCATTCTCATCTCGGTGACACGTCGAGATGGCACTTTTTTCAAGAGACAGCACGTAGTCCTGAAACACGTACTCCGGACCCACGACGCGTTCAATCGCGCGCAACACCTCCGGGCTGTTCTGTATCATGTGTTGAAGCTCGCGGTATTTACGAAGCTCGATGAGTTCGATGGCGTGATTAATCTCGTTCTCGTTCAGACAATCGAGGACCTCGTACCCAGCGTCGTCTCTCTGAGCACTGACGAATCGCACCGTCGTGCGCTGCGTGTACATGAAAATCACGACCACTAAGAGTAAGAGAAGGATTATCATTTCTAAAATAAATGAAGAAAATAACCCCCAGATGTAGACCCTCACACCATCACCATAAAAGATGGGATACGCACCTGTGTACGATTACCGATGGGGAAGTGGCACTAAACTAGTCACGGACCGAGCCATTTTGAACGACGCGAAGAAGGTCATCATTCAAAATGGTTTGAAAAAGGAAATAGACCACATCCCAAAGGTTGGAGAATACGGTGTTCACGGAGGGGTGCTCCAAGTGATGCGCGGTCAACGCATCATAACCTATCACTGAATTAAAAATTAGAACCCTTGTTATTTTAAATCATGAAACTTCTCACCAAAGAAAGTGCCTATGAGAAAACCATAGGTCTCGCACAAGACGTGCGGGGTACGTACGAAAAACAAGTCACCTTTCACGCGTATTGGGTGGGCACACTCAATGAAAAACACTTGTACTCCATCATGTCGTGTAAACACCACCACCCGAAGGACGAGGTCATCCTATGGGTCCACCCAGGGACTGCCGTGCCCGAAGAGTTTCACACATACGCCAAAGTCAAAGAGTTTGACTACTTTCGAGAAACGCAGGGCACGCTTCTGGAAGGACACGTCTATCGACACGTTCCCTCATTCTTCTCGGACGTCGTGCGCTATCTGCTTTTGTACAAGTACGGTGGATGTTGGTTCGACCTGGATGTGTTTTTCTTGCGTTCCATGGAACCCATATTTGCCACGTATGCCGAAGACGTCGTCGTGTACCAGTGGGCGGACGATGTCCACCCGAACGGTGCGGTGTTCGTGTCGCTCGTGCCCGAGAGTTCGAAGATGCGTCGAAACATTGAGTACATTCTCGCCAAGGGCATGGGATGGGGATTTCAGCAGGCAAAGTTGACGTACGACACGGAAGAGATGGACATGGTCGTGCTTCCCAACAGCTGGTTCGACGCGGGGTGGATCGCGAACCCCTACGGCGCGACGTGGGACAATTGGTTCCAGGACACGGAAGAGACCTATGACATGCACACGTATCTACCAGGGGCGTTCGCCTATCACTGGCACAACCGATGGGACAGGACCATCGAACCGAAAAGCCCGTTCGCACAGCTCGTCGCATGTTTTGACCAAAAAACACCCCCGGTAGTACAGCATTGATGTACATCGCGCACGCGATGAGAACGCGAACCACCACGCGCGAACAAACGTGGAACATCCAAAAGAATGGCGCCCTGACGCGCTTCCTTCACGAGCAGGGATGGCGAGACCTCGTGGACAAGATGAAGACGCTTCAGTCTAAGAAGGTCGTCACGGATGCATGCGACTTGACCACGGACCCAGAGCGTGTGGAAATAATATCCGCGTACATTAAGAATCATGGAAGTGGTCACGTATGCGAATAAATCGAGCGGACTCTTTGAAGAGCTCGTGCACAACGAGTTCGACGTTCCGGTCAAAGTGTTGGGGTGGGGCACGAAGTGGAACGGGTTCTTAGACAAGTACAAGGGCATGGTGACCTACCTACGAGAAAAAGAGGACACGGACATCGTAGTATTCCTAGATGGATTTGATACAAAAATAAACAAAGACCCCAAAGATATCGTCGCGATGTTCGAAGCGTGTGATTGTAAGATGTTAGTCTCGAAGGACCCAGAACCGATGGGTGGGTACATCTCGCATAAAGTATTCGACGCGTGCGTCGGCGATTCCATCGCGAACTCGGGTTTGTACATGGGTTACGCGAAATACCTCTTACAAGTTCTCGAAGACGCACTTCAGATGACGTGCGAGGATGACCAGAGAAATCTCAACGCCCTGTGTGGAAAGTACGATTTCATCAAGGTGGATGAGGACAAGAAGATTTTTGAAAACATTGCACCACTGACGACTCGTCGAACTTCCGATGCGGTCTTTGTGTCGTATCCCGCGTCACTCAGTATGCAGAGAGTGGTGCGTTCGTTGCGTGAGTATTCACAATTTTTCAAATGGCAATTTATCATTTCGATGTTACTCCTGTTGGCCGTGTTACCAAACAATTATAAATGGATTCCGTTGTACCTCGCTGTGAGTTCCATGCTCCTGTACACGTTGAAAGCCGACAAGTCGTGTGTATAATTTCTCAGAGTACATTAAAATGGTGGAGGTGGTCACCTATGCGAACAAATCTTTTGGCCTTTTTGACGAGTTGGTGCGCAACACATTTGACGTGCCCGTGAAAGTGTTGGGGTGGGGAAGACCATGGAAGGGGTACTCGGACAAGTCGGAGGGGTTGCTTGAATACATCAACGAAAGTAAGAATGACGATGACCTCATTATTTTTGTTGATGGATTTGATTCTAAAATTAATAAGGACCCCAAAGACGTCAAGGCTATTTTTGACAGTTATGGGTGTAAAGTGTTGTTCTCGAAGGACCCCGAGTCTTTCTCCAAAGCCGTGACGCGCGCGATTTTTCCGACGTGCTACGACGGCGTCGCGAACGCGGGTATGTACGCAGGCTACGCAAAGTATTTGAAAATCATTCTCGAAGATGAATTGTCCCGCACGTGTCAGGATGACCAGGTAAACTTTAACGACATGATTTGTAACTCCTACGACTTCATAAAGGTGGACGAGCAACAAAAATTATTTGAAAACATCGCCGCAACGAATCATGGAAAAACGTCCGATGCCATTTTCGTATCGTACCCAGCGACGTTGGGATTTAAACGTGCATTCCGTTCCGTGATAGAGTATTTACAATATTTATATGTCTACATCGCTCTCTTCATTTTTTTCATGTTTCCATTCCCAGTCACGGCATCGGTGCTCGCCGTGGTGTTCGGTTTGTTTTACATATTTTTTGCGGACAAATCCTGTGCGACATAATGAACGTCGGCATCATTACACCTGGAAGAATTTCCCCCGGAGTGAACACGTGCATCACGGAAATCGCACTTCGGGAGAAACAACGGCACAACAAGGTCATAGGCGTCGTCGAGGGGTGGCGTGGACTCAACCACGGGTTCATGGAAGATATTTTCATCACGGGGGAGGCACGGAACGAGCCGGGGTCGATTCTTCACACGTCTCGCGAACCCCTGAACATGAAGCTCGCTCGGAGACACATTCTCACCCTCGACCGACTCTATTGCATCGGCGACGCGCAGGCGCAGAGAGATGCGCGCACCATCTTCTGCGAAGACCTCCCTGTGGGCCTGGTCGGTATCACGGGATTTGGCATGCAGTCCAAATTGGAAGAAGTCTCTCGGTACATCAGAAAATGCCACGTGCTCGCTGAAAGCATACACGGTGTGGTCTTTCTGGAAATCGAGGAAAAGTACGGCGAGGTCACTCGAAACGCATCCATGTCCGAACCGCACGCCAACGTCGTCATCACACCAGAGGACCACGAAGATTTTCTCTTCGACATCCAACACCAGTTTGCCATGAATGGACACTGCGTCGTCGTCGTGAACGCGTGTTGCGACTATGGGTACATCCTCGACGCGCTCAAAGTGTACAACGTCGACACAAAAATCATCCGCCCCGATGCCATCTTGGACGTGTCCACGCCGTGCGTGTACGACAACATCCTCTGCTCGCGCATCTCCAGGGAGGCGTGCGAACACGTCGAGCTTCGAAAAAATTTCGTGTGCGACGCGGGTCGCATCATCCCGTACGCCTTTTATCCCGAAACTTTATTCTCCATAAAATTTAATGTTGTATAAATACATATGTCTCTTCAGAGCACTCCCCTACTTATTGCAATTGGCTTGGTTTCAATCGCGGGTCTTATTACCCATGATAACTATGACTACTTTGGCGGCTTTGAAAACTTCGTCAACGGCCCGTTCGTCTTCGGCATCGCCATCCTCCTCCACAGCGTCTTCGGTGCCTCAGGCGTGACCGAGAAGCCCAAGGTTCTGGACGCGTTGACGGAAAATGTCTTTTTCAAATTCTTCACGCTCATCCTCCTCGCGTTCGCCGCCGTTCGCGATTTCGAAGACACCATTTTCGTCACGCTCATCTTCCTCAGCCTCACGCAGTTGTTGCGCACGAAGGAAGAACGCGAACGTCACCCTACCATCCTTTGATGAGTTCAGAGCGAGGGACCTTTGGGTATTGTCTTGAAAACACGTCTTGGTCGTCGTGCGGGGCGTGTCCTATGGTCGACTTGTGTCTTCGGTCGATGGCGATGTATTTGCGCATGTCCTTGTAGTACACGCGCGCACCCGCCTTGATGATGTCCTCGAATTTCATGTCCACGTGATTGTTCATCGGGAGAAATAAGGGTGCATACTTTTGCATGTTCGGAACGTGCATGAGATAACACTTCGTGCTCGAAATCCACAAGACGCGTCCCTTGTCCCGTCCAGGGCGGGGCAGATAGTTTAGACAATGAAAGAAACACGCTTCGAAGTCGTCACCCTTCTCTTTGATGAACTTTTCAACCTCGTCATATAACCTTGGCGATTTCACGATGACATTGTCTTCGAACACGAGAATGTATTTATGTCCTGCATCTCGTGCGCGTGTCCAAATGTCAAGGTGTCCCATCTGGCACCCGATGGCACCGAGGTTGAAATACGTAATGTTTGGACGCACCACGTTCGAGTCGTAGTGCATCTCCACCGCCTTGTCGAAGAATTCGGGCTGCACGTGATGCTCGAACTTTCGGGCAGTCTCCACATCTCTGGTGTCCTGTCCATACACCACACGAACCTCTGGTCCGCCCGTGTTGTGCGTGAAAAATTTCTCTCGTCTCTCGTGTTCTTTCGGTAAAGTCAAGAGGTACGTCTCGTACGACCACGGACGTTCGCGACGTACAATCATCAACACAAGCAGCGCTAATATTATGACAATCTCGAACATATATTATTAGTTAAAGAATAAAATCTTTATAATGGTATAGCTCACGTGGTGTAGTGGTTTATCACTTTGGACTTTGAATCCAACAACCCAGGTTCGAACCCTGGCGAGAGCTGTCCCAGCCTTAGCTCAGTTGGAAGAGCAACTGATTGTAGTCGTTATCAAAGCTCAGTGGGTCACTGGTTCGAATCCAGTAGGCTGGACTTTTCCGTCTTAACTCAATCGGAAGAGTGTGAGGCTGTTAACCTCAAAGTACTGGGATCGAAACCCAGAGACGGAGACATTTTTTAAAAAAAATACAATCCTTTTTTTAAAAAATGTTTAGGTTCCTCTTCGGCACGGGCCCCGACCCAGGTCCTCCTCGACCACCACCGAGACCAACCATTCTCATCCAGGCTAGGAACGAAGTCGGGGAGGTCGTGCTGCTGGAGGTTCCGGCGCCGGTCAAAAGCGATGTACATCCAAGATTATTGTCACCCGTCTCCCGGAGCTGGTCTTTTCGAGACTATGATAGCGGGCGTGGTCGAAAATGAACTCGTCAGATGTTTTGTGCACGTGTGCGTCGTGCCACGTGTGAAGTGTACAATCTCCTGAACCCTCGAGGGTCATGTGATATCGAAGTTGTAAATTACTCTCCGCCCGATGTGGGGCGATGGACATCGGACCCTCGATGACAGCGATGACCCCGGTCTCCTTATCGATGCATGGAATCGTATCAATGATGCTTTGTAAAATGGGGAAATCGCTGACTTTGTAATAATAATATCCTGTGTTTTTTGGAAACCATGGGTCCATGTCATGGAAATAATGTTTCTCAATGTTTCGCTCCGTCTCTACAAATTCCTGTCGTATCGTTTCGAAATAGAATGTCATGGGCCAGAGGTCAAAGCGCGGGTGCTCGCCGTGGCCACACAAGAGGTCCACCAAGGTGTTTCGCATCCCAACCAGGGGGCGCCATGGATTTTGAAAATACAAAATGTCCAGAGGGGGTTTACAAAAGTCCCACGTGACCAGGGCCACGGGAATCACCCACCACATTAATTTCTTCGTAGATTATAAAAATGCCTGGATACAGACGCTCGATGTACACCGCACCCGAACCGACCGAGGACGCGCCTGACCTCAGCGCGCGTTTCTTCGTGCCGACCACGGAGGAACTCGTCATGTTAGCCATAATCCTCATCCTCTTCTTGAGACGCAAGCAAATGAACCAAATGACCTACGGCGCCGCCATCGCCGCCCTCGTCGGCCTCTACGCCTACCGCCGCGTCGAAAAAGTTGAAAAGTACTGCTCAAAGTGTATGATGATGTAAAAAAAATATACACACACATCAAGCATGAAGGTGCGTCTCATCAAAAGTCCCAAGGCGAACAAAAAGTTTCGCGCACTCTTCGTGGACTCTGGAAAACACGTGGACTTTGGTGGTCGGGGGTACTCGGACTACACGATTCACAAGGACCGAGAGCGCATGCAGAGGTATCTCGTTCGCCATAGGCGACGCGAGACGTGGTCGAAGGCGGGCGTGTACACGCCGGGGTTCTGGTCGCGATGGCTCCTATGGTCACGACCTAGCCTCGATGGGGCGAAACGCGTGATGGCGCAAAAGTTTGGCATCATCATCACATAAAAATAGTGTCACATATTTCATTAATGACATCGTCGTGGAGAGCCGCAACCCTCGAGGAACTCCAAAACATCGTCAGAGACGTCATCCTCCCTGAACTCGTCCAGTTGAGGCAGGAAGTCTATCATCTACGTAAACACACATGGCCTCACGTGCAGGCGTCGAAGGAGAACGGCGCACAGCTCGGTGACATGGAGGCGAAGCGTGAATTCTTTAGCAACCTGTGCGATGAGGATGTTAAAGAATTGTTGGCTTTAAAGGCGAAAAGTGCAAAGACCATGGGTCTCTCGGCGCTCGAATACGACCGCATTAAAAAAAATCATCGGTCCGATACATCTTGACGTTGTACGTGCCATCCTTACCGAGGACCGACACGCTCTCCTCGCCGTAGAATTCCGGGCAGCCAATGTCTTCAGTGCACTCGCGGTCGTTGTGCGTCACGGGGACGGGGTACATTTGTTCACCCGACGTGGTCGTGTAGTAATTGTAGCGGTCTCTGTGCCCCCTGGCTTCCTTCCCATAGAGGGGCAGGGTTTCGTTGTTGCCGTTCACCAACAAGCCCATCTGTTGCATGTGCCCTGGTTTGTACTTTTTGATGGGCGGCCCTCTGTACTCAGGCGCGCGTCTCGGAGGTTCCACTGGGACCGGAACCGCCACGGGGACTTGGACCTCGGTCTCCACGGGGACCAAGACCTCCTGTGGGTTGTACCACATGTACGCGACCGCGAGGACCAAGACGACGATGGTGACGTACATGACTCGCGTTTT
>Ga0181606_10001299_pt1 | contig 21947 bp, 16 predicted proteins | sample 041ome_10_FD_132994 | JGI IMG/M metagenome (GOLD analysis project Ga0181606, IMG submission 132994) | Coastal salt marsh microbial communities from the Groves Creek Marsh, Skidaway Island, Georgia - 041412US metaG (megahit assembly) | ecosystem: Environmental > Aquatic > Marine > Intertidal... | reverse complement strand
TTTCACAATGTATGGCGGGGGATTTGCCACTATCCCTGCTTATCTTGCCGATGTCTTTGGCACAAAATACGTTGGCGGAATACATGGCCGTTTGCTTACGGCCTGGAGCACGGCGGGTGTTGTTGGTCCGCTGGCGATAACTTCGTTCAGGGAATCTGCAGTAACCCGGGCAATTACCGACCTGGTGAGCAAAATTGATCCGGCCGATTTTCAGGCCCACTATGGTGCCGGTCTGGACCAGCTTTCCCAGCTGGTTTCGGCGCAGACCGTGACCATTGCAAGCCTGATGGAGATAGCGCCAGCTGGCACTATTGACCCTACATCCAGCCTCTATAACAACACCATGTATCTTATGGCGGTGCTGTTATGTATTGGTCTGGTTGCCAATGCGTCCATGAAGCCGGTTGATTCCAAACACTATTTGCCGGATTAATTGTTGAAGGAATTATGAAATTGGCCGGCAAGCCCGGGGATTTCCTTGATTCCTGACGGGATGTAGTTTACTTTCGATGGCCAATTTGCATTCAGCGGGTAAATTTCAAAAGTTACAATGACCCGCTGTAAGTAAAGTCAGTATCTATAGTATTTATTTTTTCTAATTTTAGTTCGAGGGGTATATACATGAAAACGTTAATTATTAAGTCAGGCCTGATGCTTTGCCTGTTATTCAGTGCCATGGTAAACGCAGAGGTGGCACCGGACTTTATGGACAAGATGTTATCTGAAGATCGTCCTGAAGAAGATCGTATCAGGGATGGTTCACGTCGCCCGTATCAGGTAATGAACCTTCTTCAGGTTGATGAGGGAATGACAGTCATGGATATTGGTGCCGGTGGTGGCTGGTATACCAGAGTCATGTCAGCAGCCGTTGGACCCGGGGGTAAAGTAGTTGCCCAGTTTGGTCCACGTGCACTGCAAAGAAATAATGGCCAGGCGCAAAAAGATGTGGCGGCAAGCCTTGGAAATACTGAAGCCTTTTTTGAAGAGGTCGCTGATTATCCATCCAACTCCATTGATCGTGCAATTACCGCATTAAACATTCACCATTTTAATAATGAACGCGCCACGCCTTATTTCAAGGCTATTTATGATGTGCTGAAGCCAGGTGGTATGGTAGCTGTTATTGATCATATTGGTATGGCGGGGATGGAAAATGCCATGATGCACAGGATGATGAAATCTGACGCACGATCCTGGATTGAAGCATCCGGTCTGGAAATCGTAACAGACTCGGATTTGCTGAGCACTAATGCAGATGATCATGCCCGTTCAATTTCTGACCCGATTTATGGCAGAGATGTGGACCGATTTACTTTTATTGCAAGAAAGCCTGAGTAAACAAATCGGTAAAGTTTCAAATAAAAAGCCGGGTTATAACCCGGCTTTTTTTCGACACAGTAAAAGGAAGCAAGAATGGAATTGAAAATATTTCTAACGGTAATGACTACGGTTTTTATAGCTGAACTGGGCGATAAGACTCAGCTTGCCACAATGCTATTTGCCGCCGATAAGGAGGTGAACAAGCTAACGGTTTTCCTGGCAGCATCCCTCGCATTGATCCTGGCCTCTGCCATCGGCGTGCTTGCCGGCAGTGTGTTGTCGGAATATATCAACGAAAAATATCTACACTATATTGCTGGCGCGGGCTTTATCATCATTGGTGGATATACTTTGGTTACTGCTTGAGAGATGGAAGAGGAAAGGCCGGAATAGACGCGTGGGCTAAAATTATTGGGGATGTTAAGTTTAACTATGATAAATTTAGTCGAATAACAAAGCGCGTAGAAAGCTTGCCTACAATGAATTTGCAGTATTAGAAAAAGGGAAAAAACAATTGGAGCAAAATATGGTCAGAAATCTACTTCTTGTAAGCGTATTAATGTTGGGCTCGGCTCCGGCGTATTCCCAACCTGATTTCAGTGGACTCTGGTTTCCAGCGTTTGGCCGTGGTGCGCCTCAATTGGCGCCCGCTACCAGGGAGTTACCGTTTAATGATAGCGCGCAGCAACTGCACGATGAATATGTGGCATCGTTTGACCTCTCTGATGACCCTGGTGGTTTCTGTATAAAACCTGGTCTGCCAAGAAGTATCTGGGGCGCCCCTTTTCCGGTAGAAATCGTTCAAACTTATGGTTTTATTAATATGTTATGGGAAGGTTATTTCCAGTATCGAAAGATCTATCTGGAGGGAAGTCCAAGGCCGGAACCAATCCTTCATACCGGCATGGGTTACTCGGTCGGACACTTCGAGGGCGATACCCTGGTGATTGAAACCAGTTATTTGCGCGAGCATCCCTATATGCGACGTACCCCGAATTCTGACGATGCAACCATAGTGGAGCGTTGGAATATAGTTAGCCTCACCAACGCTGACGGGATTGAGCAGAAGTATCTGACTAATGAAATGTTGCTGACTGATGAGAAGCTCTACACTGAGCCGGTACGCATTACCGGGTCTCTCAGATATTCTCCTGATACTCCGATACTGGAATACTCCTGCAGTGAATCGATTTATGATGAGTATTTACAGGAGCGCGGTCTCCAGTTACCGGATTTCAGTAACCTCGATTAATAAGCGCTGGTAGCCAGTTGCGCATATAACATGTGCCACCAGATCATGCCTGCTTTCGCTTGATAAAGGCTTCCTGGCTATTTATTCTAGTTACCCTTTTTGTCTCACTGTATATCGGTGGGAGAGGGCATTTTGCCGCTGGCTTAATACCTGTATTAGCTGACTCGCAGAGCAAAAGCGACAAGTTAATAAGGCAAAAGGGGCTGCACTCCGGTAAATACAGGAGTTACCTTAACGGTGTGGGGCCATGTTGTGGTTTACACTGATGGCAAGGCAATAACGATTTATCCTCAGACTTGAAGTCAGGGTTTAGAGCAACTGGCCCGGAGGGGCAAAAGCCAGCATGAAAAGCAATAAAAACGATATAATACAAGGGCTTAGTAGAAGAAGGCTGTTGGCTGGCACGGCCCTGTGCGGGCTCGGTCTTGCCATCAAGCCTTCACTAAGCCTGGCTGCCCAGGCCAACGTGCAAACGTCCCTGATAAGGGACAATATCCACCTGATATCCGGGGCGGGCTGCAATGTAGTGGTAGCAGTAGGAGCAGATTCTGTTCTGGTTGTGGATGGCGGCCACCAGGATTATTCGTCAGCAGTACTGGCTGAAATTAATCGCCTGGGGCAGGGAAAGCCGGTTAGCGCTCTGTTTAATACCAATTGGCGACCGGAACACTGTGGCCTGAATGAGCATTTTGGCTCATTGGGGACTCGCATTATTGCCCATGAAAATACCCGTCTCTGGCAAAACAATGATTTTTATGTTTCCTGGGAAGATCAGCATTATCATCCAATGGCATCCACAGCCCAGGCCAATTCCACTTTTTACAAGCAGGCCTCATTGACCTTTGGAGGCGGCAACGTCGACTATGGTTTTATCAGTCAGTTCCATACTGATGGTGATATATATATTTACTTTCGGGAATCAAATGTCCTTATTTTGGGCGATATGCTGACAGTGGGCGCTTACCCACTTCTTGATTATGTGACCGGCGGCTGGATTGGTGGCGCCCAGCAAACTACCGCAGGGCTATTGCAGCTGACAGATGCCCAGACCCTGATCGTTCCTGCCGATGGCGCTATACAGCAACGCCAGGCTCTTGAAATCCAGCAACAAATGCTTGATCTGGCCTATGAAAAAGTCGCTGATGCTTACCGAACGGGCAGAAGTCTCGACCAGTTCATGGCGACCTCGCCAATGTCCGAATACGATGGAATTTATGGTGATGCGAGTTTGTTTGTGCAGTTGTTATACCGCGGCACCTGGTATCACGTGCCGGGACGGGCGATTCGGGGAATAATCTGATTTTGTTCAAACATTAATTAAAGAAAGTAGTTGGGCTATATTGAAGTAATTTGCAGAAAATAGACGAAATTAGCGCTTTATCGCTTTAAATGTAAGCAATCAAAAGCAAATGTACGTAGATATTAGCTGGTATAAGTTGAGAGAAAATCCGTATTAATCAGGCAGTGAGTTTTTATGAAGAAGAAAACCCTTTTCCAGAACCCGTTAAATATTGTGCTGAGCCGTTTGCTCATTGTGCTCACTATATCGGGTTTGAGTGGCGTATCAGTAATGGCAGCATCAGCTGACTACCAGGTTGCAGTCAATGACCTGGAAGAAAGCTGGTCTACCCTGGATAAATATTGCACCACTTGCCATAACTTTGAAGATTATGCCGGTGGTGTCGATTTCACGCTTGTGGGGCCGCAGGATGTTGGAGCAGAAGCTGAAATTTTCGAAATGGTACTGCGTAAAATTCGTAACAGCGTTATGCCGCCACCGAGTCAGGAACAGCCGTCCGAGAAAGAGCGCTGGGAACTTATTGCCGGCCTGGAAAAAGCACTGGATAGCCATGCCTCCATGGAGCCAGACCCGGGGCGCATCGGGCTGCATCGTTTAAACAGGACAGAATATGTTAATGCCATTTATGACATCACCGGAGTAAGGCTCGATACCGAGTTGTCCTTGCCAAAGGATGATAACAGTGACGGCTTTGACAATATCGCCACCGTACTGAAGATTTCTCCCTCATTCCTTGATCAATATATTGCTGCGGCCAGGGTCGTTAGTGAGCAGGCTGTAGGTAACCCTTTTCCAAGAAATGAAAGCACTGTTTATCGTATGGATCCGGCTAATCAGGCCGGGCATATCGACGGCTTGCCAATGGGCACCAGGGGCGGCGTTCTGGTTGAGCACGTTTTTCCTGTGGATGGTGAGTATTCACTTAGTGTGCTGGGCATGGCTGGAGCGGGTTATACCCTGGGTATGGAATACAATCATACGGTCATCGTTACCGTGGATGGCGAAAAAATATTTCAGCGCGACATAGGCGGGGGTGAAGATCTGCGCATGCTGGACCAAATTCAGGCTCCGGCTGTCGCTGAAATCAACGGCCGCTTCAGCGATATCCCGGTATCCCTGACCTCCGGTGTACATGAGATCGGGGTTGCCTTTGTGGCTCGCAGTTTTGCTGAATCTGACGAGTTCCTGCACAACCTGGGTGGAAATCGGGGTATGAGCAGAATTGCGCGAGCAAGGGGGCTGGAAATCAAGGGGCCAATTACTTCTGCAGGTGTAATAGACACGCCCAGTCGGCGCAAGGTGATGGTCTGTGAGCCTGATGCGGCTGCATCAGAACTGGAATGTGCGCGTCAGATTTTTGCCAACCTGGCAAAACAGGCATTCAGGCGGCCAATTAGCGAAGATGACCTTGCTGCTCCACTGCGCTTTTATGCTGCTGGCCGGGAACTGGGTTCCTTTGATGACGGCATAAAGAACGGCATGATGGCTATCCTGACCAGCCCCAAGTTTCTCTTCAGAGCAGAAATTCCTCCTGACAATGCGCAACCCGGTGATGTTATTGCAATCAATGATGTTGAACTTGCTTCGCGACTGGCATTTTTTCTCTGGAGTTCATCCCCGGATCAGGAATTAATTGATCTGGCAGCAAGGAATGACTTGAGTAAACCACGGGTTTTGTCTGCCCAGATTGAGAGAATGCTGGAGGATCCGCGGGCTGAGTCCCTGGTTGAAAACTTTGTATTTCAGTGGCTGCGCCTGCGTGACCTTGAAAACATTGATCCCGACCCGGAGATTTATCCGGCCTACAATGCTGGACTACTGGAGGCATTTCGTCAGGAAATTCGACTTTTTGCCGGGAGTGTATTGCGTGATGACAACAGTATCCTTGATCTGATTACCGCCGATTACACCTATCTGAATGAAGATCTGGCCCTGCATTATGGTATCAGTGATGTGAAGGGAGGCCAGTTCCGAAAAGTCAGGCTTGAAGACGAAGCGCGTTATGGCTTACTGGGAACGGGCGGCGTATTAATGGTGACATCCTATGCCAATAGAACAACGCCGGTTATTCGCGGCGCTTATATTATGGAAAATTTCCAGGGTGTTCCTCCTGCCAGCCCACCACCCAATGTGGAGGCATTTCCGGAAACGCCTGAAGGGGCAACAGTGTCACAGACAGTAAGAGAACGTCTGGAAGTTCACCGTGATAACCCCGCCTGTGCTGGTTGTCATGACGTGATGGATCCCCTTGGACTGGCTCTGGAAAATTACAATGCAATAGGCCAATGGCGCGAGCGGGACAGTGACGCGGGAAATATTCCTATTGACGCTTCCGGCCAGCTGGCGGATGGTACGCCTCTAAATGGCGTTAATGATTTGAGAGAAGCACTGGTGACTCGACCTGAACAGTTTGTGCAGACCTTCACTGAAAAACTGATGACATATTCACTTGGTCGCTCGGTGGAGTATCATGACATGCCCGCGGTGAGAGAAATTGTAAGGAATGCAGCCAGGGATGATTACAGTTTTACCTCAATAGTGATGGGAATAATCAACAGTGATCAGTTCAGAAAGATCACTGTGCCAGAAGAGAATATGCAGGTCGGCGGCTTATAAAGAGCTAAAGAAGCCCCCTGTTTGCCCTGTTTAGTACGAGTTAGTGCTAGTTAGTATGAGGAGAAGAATGATGTTCATTACCAAGAAGCACATGCCCAGACGGACCTTTTTGAAAAGTGCTGCTGCGAGTGTATCCCTGCCATTACTGGAAGCCATGATCCCGGCAGGAACTGCATTGGCGCAAACTGCCGCTACCACAGCCCCAAGAATGGGCTTTTTCTATTTCCCTCATGGGGCAGTGATGGAAAACTGGACACCTGAAACCGTTGGCAGCGAATTTGAATTGAAATCTATTTTGCAGCCTCTGGAAAGTCATAAAAACTATCTGACCATCGTTTCCAACCTGGAAAATAAACGTGCCTATGGCCCGGTTCATGCAATTACTCCAGGCACCTGGTTAACCGGTGCGGCCCCGCGAGTAAGTCATGAACCTTTTGGTGGCACCACCGTTGACCAGATCGCTGCTCAGCATATTGGTCAGGATACACCGCTTCCTTCTATTGAAGTGGCAACAGAAACCAGCGGTGCCGCCGGTTCCTGTGATCGTGCCTATGGCTGTAGTTACGCCGGTACTATTTCTTTCCGAACCCCAACCACGCCACTGCCGATGGAAAATAATCCACGGAAATTGTTTCAGACCATGTTTGGTGTTGGCGACAATGCCCAGGAACGTGAGCGTCTGGCGAAACAGACCAGCAGTATTCTGGATCTGATGATGGAGGAATCCAATCAACTGGCGAAAAAACTCGGTGCTACGGACCGGGTGGTATTGAATGATTATCTGGAAACTGTACGGGAGATAGAACGCAGGGTACAGAAAACAGCAGAGCATGATATGTCACATATTGAGCTGCCTGATGCACCCTCCGGCATCCCTGGTTCTTTTGATGATCACATCAATCTTCAAATGGATCTGATTTTATTGGCCTATCAGGGAAATATCACACGCATCGCCAGCATGATGCTGGCAGCAGAAGTCAGTAATCAGACTTATAACCATGTGGGTGTTTCAGATGCTTTCCATCCATTGTCTCATCATCAGAATGATGCCAATAAAATTGCCCGCTTGTTGAGGATTCAGGAATATCACAGCCGCGTGTTCGCGCGTTTTGTTGACAGACTCGCCGAGTTGCCTGATGGCGATAACGGTTCCATGCTGGACAACTCCATCATGTTATATGGCAGTAATATGAGTAACAGTAATGCTCATGACCATTATCCCCTACCTTCCGTGATTGTTGGAAAGGGAGGCGGCACTATCAGGGGTGGTCAGCATATCCGGGCTGAAGAAAGAACACCTGTTTCCAATTTAATGCTGACGGTTCTGGATCGTATCGGTGTGCATGAAGAATCTTTTGGTGATAGTACCGGGCGCTTCGAACAAGTTTAAGCGCAGATAAAAGATAAAAGATAAATAGAGGAGTACCGGGACTGGTGACAACCGGTTCGGGTTTTTTAGTATGAATAGAATTCATTTCAGAAATATTTTCTGTGCGGGACTTTTATCCTTTTTCTTTTACCCTTTATCCGGTTTTCCCCAGAATGGTAATGAGGCCCAGCTGCTGGAGCTGGCAATATCAGGGGAGACTCAGGCGGCAGGGGAACTGATTGGCCGCAATACGGATGTTAACCAGACTCAGTCCGATGGAACCACAGTGTTGCATTGGGCTATTTATCATAACGATGAAGACCTGGTTCGTTTGTTGCTCAGACGTGGTGCTGATGTGAGTGCCAGAAATGACTATGGTGCTACGCCATTGTCCCAGGCAACCATCATTGGCAATCCGGATGTCATTAAACGATTGCTGGATGCGGATGCTGACCCCAATGAAAAGGGCGCTGATGATCAAACCCCAATCATGATTATTGCTCGCACTGATAATATCGAAGCTGCCGAAGTTTTGCTGAAGGCTGGCGCCGATGTAAACGCAGTAGAAAAATGGCGTGGCCAGACCGCTCTCATGTGGGCAGCAGCTCAAAAACAACCGGCTATGGTTAGCTTTTTGCTGGAACATGGCGCTGATCCTGATGTGCAATCCATGCCCAATAACTGGGAACGGCAGGTGACGGCAGAACCACGAATGAAAGTACTACCAGCCGGTGGTCTAACACCCCTGCTGTATGCCGCCCGTGAGGGGTGCGCAGAATGTACTCGTTTGCTGATCGAAGGGGGTGCCGATATTAATAAGGCGGACCCGGAGTCGGTAACGCCACTATTAATGGCGACACTGAATGCCAAGTGGGATTCTGCAAAACAGTTAATTGAATCAGGAGCCTTGCTGGATAAGTGGGATTTCTATGGCAGGAACCCACTTTACGGTGCAGTTGATTACAGCACGATTCCTCACGGTGGCCGGCCTGACCGATTGTCCGGGGACTTGACGACGCCACTGGAAATTATTGAGATGATTCTGGAACGAGGCGGTAACCCGAATTTACAGTTAAAACTGTTTCCACCTTATCGTGCTCTGGGTGCGGACCGTGGTGCCGATGGTTTATTAAGAACCGGAGTCACACCACTTTTTCGTGCAGCTCGAGGAGCCGATATTCCCGCCATGAAATTATTGCTGAATCATGGCGCTCTGGTGGACTTGCCTCAGGAAAATGATGTAACTCCGCTGATTGTTGCCGCTGGATATCGGGCTAGCGCCATTGATACCCGCGGAAGATTCCGTAACGAGGAAGAATCCTTTGCCGCCACAAGTTTGCTGCTTGAGTATGGAGCTGATGTAAATGCCCGGGAAGATTTCGGCCAGACCGCTATTTTTGGTGCAGCCACCAATGGCTGGAACAGTGTCGTGCAATTACTTGCTGATAACGGTGCTGATCTATCTATTGAAGATACTAATGGAAATACTGTACTTGATGCCGCTATGGGGCAGGCTGGAAGGTTTGGTCGTGGCGCAGGCGGGGATGTGCATCTGGAAACGGCAGCATTAATAGAACAATTACTCTCCCGGTAATATAATCAAGCAGGCTGTTGCTGCAGTCTTGCCCTGGAAAGTTCTGCTATATTTCCTGCGCCGGTCAATGCCTGAAGCTGTAATCTCGACTTTAAATACCTTTAACGATAAGCAGCTTTATCAAACTGCCATAATCGACTTTCCTGGCGACGCTATTAATGCTGACTGCTGGAAGCATCAAGATTGTGTCATAATTTCTTTCTCTGAAAATTAACATCAAATAATTTCCACTATGAAAAATATCACCGGCATTTATCTTTTATTGTTTAGTCTTTTATCTATTACCCCATCAAGCCTTTTACAGGCCCAGGTAACACCATCGCCAGAGTTTCTGGGTGAAGACCTGATGCAGTCGCCAGCACAAGCCTGGGTGACCAATGGCGGGAATCTATATAACTGGCGTTACTCACCACTTGATCAGATCAATAAAAATAATGTGTCCAGTGTTAAAGCCAACTGGCGTACTCATCTGGAGTCCGGTACTGCACCAAACCACAGCGGACAGGCACAAGTGCTTTTTTATGAAGGTGTGCTTTATACCATCACCGGAGAAAATGATGTTTTTGCCATTGATGTAGAGACCGGTGAACACCTTTGGCAATACAACGCCAAGCTGGATCCGAATCGCGTGAATGTTTGCTGTGGCTGGGTTAGTCGCGGTGTGGCGATGGGAGAAGGCAAAATTTATATTGGCCGTCTTGATGCAAAAATAGTTGCTCTGGATCAGGTCAGTGGTGAAGTTGCCTGGGAAATCCAGGCTGAGGACCCTCTCAAGGGATATGCAATAACCAGTGCGCCTCTGTATTTTGATGGCATGATCATTACCGGTTTTGCGGGTGGTGAACTGGGCATTCGTGGACGTATAAAAGCTTATGATGCTGCCACTGGCGACTTGCTCTGGACCTTCTATACCATTCCTGGTCCCGATGAGTTCGGACATGACACCTGGCCAGCGAATAACGATAACTGGATGTATGGCGGTGCGCCAATATGGCAAACACCAACGGTAGATCCTGAACTGGGCATGGTTTATTTTTCTACTGGCAATGCAGCACCGGATTTTAATGGCTCTACCCGGGAAGGGGATAATCTGTTCACGGTTTCCATGATCGGGCTTGATGTTTACAGTGGTGAATACAAGTGGCATTTTCAGCAGGTACACCATGATATCTGGGATTACGATTCTCCCAATCCGACCATCCTGTTTGATGCTCAATATGATGGCGAGACACGCAAGTGGATTGCCGAAGTATCAGAGACAGGCTGGGTTTATATACTTGATCGTATTACCGGTGAACCATTAATCGGTATTGAGGAGCGACCGGTACCTCAGGAGCCGCGCCAGAAAACAGCAGCGACGCAGCCATACCCTATTGGCGATGCTGTTGTTCCCCAGGAAATTGATATTGCGCCGGAAGAACTGGCACTGATTAACCAGGGCAGAATTTTTACCCCATTTTGGACAGAACTGGTGATCTATAAACCGCAGATGGCAGTAAACTGGGCACCTTCTTCCTATGACCCTGAAAATAATCACATGTATATCTGTGGTATTGATAACACGGCTTTTTCCAACAGTGATGGCAATCAGACTTTTCAGGGTGAACCGGAGCATGATCGTATCTGGATGGGTGCCGGTGCGCTGACCGGAGTTTCCATCGCCCGCCGCGGGATCTTCTCTGTGATCGATTTAAAAACCAATCGTCTACAGTGGCAACGGCAATGGACCGAAGGTTGTATGAGCGGATCTATCAATACTGGTGGCGGTTTGATTCTTGCCGGTAGAAGTGATGGTCGTTTAACTGCGATGGATAAGTCGAACGGAGAAATTCTCTGGGCTTTCAGAACCGATGCCGGTGTTAATGCGCCAGCAACCACATTCATGCATGAAGGCGTGCAGTATATTGCTGTGATGTCGGCTGGCACAGTTTATTCTTCAGGTGATCACGGCGATAGTCTGTGGTTATTTTCCCTTAATGGGGATATGGAATCCCTGCCTTTCGCGCAGGCAGTTAATCCGTTGGCAAATATGTCCCCGGTAGAAATTGCCCCGGGAGAACCTGATCTGCAGGCAGGTCAGTCATCCTTTGATCTGGTTTGCGCCGCCTGCCACGGCAATAATGGTTTGGGTGGCGGGCACTCTGAAGGTATCTCATTACAAAATGTCTCGAGTAATCTGGAACGCATCGCAACCGTAATGACACGTGGCCAGAATGAGCAAATGCCTGCGTTTGAAAACATACTCTCAGCTGAGCAAATCAGGGATGTGGCGAATTATGTCAATCAGGCCTTGTTTGAATAATTTTTATATTGGATAAAAGAAAAGGAAAAAGGATAAAAGAGTCCGGATAAATTTGTAGAGTGTCAGCTCTCACTTTCCTGAAAAGTTTAGAGGCCCACCTTTATCCTTTATCCTTTATCCGATTACTCATGACATTAACTCCCTTTAAAGAAATTCAGGAGCTGGCCGCAGAAAGAAAAGGCGGTAAAAAAGCACTGGATGCCTTGCTGGCAACTCACAAACCTCTTTCCCCGAACAAGCTCGCCGCGCTGGGTGATGACCGTTATCTGTCCATGATGACACGATGCGTGTTCAACGCAGGTTTTAACTGGAAGGTCATCAAGAACAAGTGGGATGGTTTTGAGGAGGCGTTTCATGGCTTCAATCCTCGTGGGCTTGCCCACATGCCACCGGAAAAATGGGATGCCTATCAGGACGACACACGCATAGTACGTAACCGAATAAAAATACAGGCGGTTCAGGATAATGCGATTTTTCTGATGGAAGAAGCTGCTAAATATGGTTCTTTTGCCAGTCACTTTGCGAAGTGGCCTGTAGCAGATCAAGTGGGTTTAATGGCCTACATGAAAAAACACGGGGCCAGGCTTGGTGGTAATACCGGCATGTATTTCATCCGTTTTATGGGCAAAGATGGTTTTGTTTTGAGTGGCGATGTTGTTGGCAGACTAAAAGCTGCCGGGCTTGAAATAAGGGACAACCCTTCCAGTAAAAAAGATTTAAAAAGTTGTCAGGATGCATTTAATAGCTGGCATGATGAAACCGGTCTTTCCTACACAAACCTGTCACGTATCTGCGGTATGTCCATTGGCAAGAATTACCTTCCCCTGTAATGGCAAGGTAGAATTGTTTGCAGTTCCCAGTGCTTTATTGATCTATTGAGAATTGTTAGTGCAGATTGTCTCGATAAGTTGTACGGCTAATCTTTTTCTGCATACAATCAGCACATGAAATCCAGTGATCTATGTATTTGTGGCAGTGGCAGAGGGTTTGGCAAATGCTGTGAACCTTTTTTGAATTACACCGCAAAACCAAAAACGGTAAAACAGCTTGTACGTTCCCGTTATGCCGCCTATGCCCTTGGTGAGAACTCCCATCGGGAGTATCTGGTGCGTACCTGGCATCCTGCAACGGCACAAAATATTCGAATGGCAGACCTTATGGCTGAAGGGCATGTCTGGAAATCATTGGAAATCATCAATACCAATCAAAAAGGCGATCTGGGGCGGGTTGAATTCAAGGCAATTTATGCAGTGGATGATGGTCCCGACCTGATTCACCATGAGACCTCTGCTTTTCACCGAAACAAGGGTGTCTGGCTATACCTGGAAGGCAAGGTAGAAGAATAAAAGCCAGGAAATAATAGAAAATAAAAAGTTACCCGGCTATAAACCGCAAACATCCTTTCCTGCCATATAAGCGGGTCGCTCACTGACCCGTTTACGCCATGCCTCAACATTAGCAAAGCTACCCATGTCCAGATGCTCCCAGGCATCATAGAATTCTGCACAACAGTTGATCCAGGGCACCATGGAAATATCCACGATACTGTATTCATCCATAATATATTTTTTATTTTCGAGACGTTTATCGAGCACGCTGAACAAACGTTTTGTCTCATTCGTGTATCGATCAAGCGAATAGCCATCTTTTAGTTTGTCGTCCACAAATTTATAGAAATGCCCAAACTGACCAAGCATGGGACCAATATGACCCATCTGGAACATCAGCCATTGAATATGTTCCATCCGGCTCAGGTAGTTTTGTGGCAGCAGCTGCCCGGTTTTATCAGCCAGGTATATTAGAATGGCGGCACTCTCGGAAAGTGCCACTGTTTTTCCTTCAGGGCCGTCGGGATCGATGATAGCCGGAATTTTTCCATTGGGACTGATGCTGACAAATTCCGCATCATGCTGATCACCACTGATAATATTTATCAGATGGGGTTCATAGGAAAGCCCCATTTCCTCAAGAGCAATACTAACCTTCTGACCATTGGGGGTAGCCATGGAATAGAGCTGAATGACATCAGGGGTTTCAACTGCCCAGCGTGAAGGAAAGAGGGACTCTTTCATGATAATTGTCCTGCAATAGTTCTTATTGCTATTAGAGTTTGAAGAATAGTAAGTATGCGACATACAATGCAGCAATGGAATTATTGCAAACAATAGAAGTAGAAACCGGAACTGACGTCAACGCTGCCATTATCTGGCTGCATGGGCTTGGATCCAATGGCCACGATTTTGAGCCCATTATTCCCCAGTTAAAATTACCCGTCGAGAAGAGTGCGCGTTTCGTCTTACCACACGCGCCGTCGATTCCGATTACCATCAATGGCGGCATGGTGATGCCGGCCTGGTTTGATATTCTGCAACATGGTGAACGTCATATTGATGCTGGCCAGTTGCTGAGTTCAGCTGCCGCCATTCATAAATTGATTGACCGGGAGATTGAAAGGGGGATTGCCAGTGATCAGATAATTCTGGTTGGGTTTTCCCAGGGCGGTGCTGTTTGCCTGCAGGCTGGGCTAACCTACGATAAACCCCTGGCAGGGATACTTGGACTTTCTACCTTCTTCCCATCAGCTGAGGTCATTACCCCTCATCCTTCCAATGGCAGTCTACCCATTCAGATTTTTCATGGCACAATGGACACCATGTTGCCTGAATGGATGGCGGAAAATACTGTGAAGTATCTTAAAAAACTGGGCTACCATCCGCATTATAAGACCTACCCTATGCCGCACAGTGTTTGTCCTGAAGAGATAGAAGATATTTCTCTATGGATACAGGATAGACTTTTATAATGGCATAGCCACCGCTGAATTGGGCTATTGAAAGCCCAATTCCGGCGACCATTGTTTAAGCTCTTGCGGCTTTTTTCTGAGCAGCTCTTTTCTTTCTTGCTGCCACAGCCCGTTTCTTCCTGGCGCTTTCTTCAGCCTTAATTTTCTTTGCCCATTCTCTTTCAAAAGCTTCAAGAGCCTTGGCTCTGGCAGCCAGTTTTCTTTCGAATGGTTTTGCCGCTTTAAGATTAGCTTCCTTGTTTTTCATCAGATTCTTCGCTTCATTCAGGGAATCACCAATGATGGATGCAGCCGCTTTCGTTTTTTTCAGCTGGTCATGAGCGGCTTTGGAGCTTGATTTCTGCGCCGCCTTGGCTGACTTGGCAACCTGTTTTTTTGCAGCAGCAAGTTTTTTCCTGGTTGCTTCCACAGCTCGCTTGGCCTGTTTGTATTCTTTCTCATGGTTAGCCAGATAGTTATCCTTGGCTTTTACTATTTTGTTATGGACGAGATGAAAGTCCTTTTCGAGTACTTCAACCAAATGTGGTTTTTTTATGGAAGCCATTATTTTTCCCCTCAGAATGTTTAATATGTATTTTGTAATAGAGACTACTCATATTGCCCTATATACAGCTTGTGTTATATCAAAAAAAGGCAGTAAGTATCTTTAAAGTGGGGCGTGGTGCTTTAACTTCGGAAACCGGGCACCCGGCCCCAGTAAAAGCTTTCCGCCCGATACTGGACGTAGCATGAACTTTTCAATGTTCCCAACGGTTTATCCAATTCTCTTCCATTATGCCAATCCAATATCAGGAAGACCTTAGTTAGCCATTAGGTTATTGATAATAATAGGATTATTTCTTTCCTGCTGCGAGCTTAAGAGGTAATCTGGTGCTCCCCTGAATATCACGGGGCGCAACAAATGAATCAAGCTGAGATGTAAGTCAACTTTATTACCTTCCACATTCAGTACAGTCAGCAGTTACCGGTGTTGAATGATTTTTTATTGGAAGGAGGTAGCTGACTTCTGGAATTGACATAACAGCTTTGGAGGCACGAAAGGGTATTGAGCAGAACACCTTTCCACGGCTCTCCCGGCGCTAAATCTTTGTTTGGAAATGCAATTAGAAATACTATGGATCTGCAGAAACTATGAAGTCTGGTTTAGTTAATCGCGGTTTTATAAACCAGATGGCCGATGTCAACGCAGACTTCAGCAGGTTTATGCTCGAAAATGCGAATGAAGCTGTCTATGTATATGATGAAGATTGCCACATAGTTTATGTCAATGAGCTTGCTATAACAGATAGCGGCTACAGCAAGGCTGAATTACTGGAGATGAAAATAATGGATCTCGATCCTGTTTTTACTCAACCTCCCATTAAAGCCTCAAACTCTCCAGAAGTTTTTTCCGAGAAATTATCTTTCAGGGCCCAACACAAACACAAAGCCGGACATTTATACCCGGTAGATATTTCGTTGGTGGCACTTGATTACGAAAATAAAGTTTACAATGCATTTTTTGCCCGGGAGATTTCCATGCTGGTAGAGGCAGAGGAATCACTTGGGCTTGGTGAAGAAAGTTTCAGGGTTATTGCTGATACTTCCCCTGTCGCCCTGATTATCAGTCGTGTCTCAGATGGGCAAATTCAATATTCCAATCGTCAGGCTTTTGACCTGTTCAAACAAAATGCCAGTGAGCTCACCGATGGCAATATTCTTGATTTATTTAAACGCTACAGTAAAGACAGCAGTGTCCTTTCAATTTTAAGTACGGGACATGATGTAAAAAATAATGAAATATATTTCCAGGAACATAATAAGCCAGCCATGTGGCTTTCGCGGAGTACCAAAACGCTGGTGCTGGACAGGGAAAAAGTCATTTGCAGCGCCTTGCTTGATGTTACTGAGGCGCATGAACTTTCCAGTCAGTTAAGTTACCAGGCAACATACGATGAGCTGACAGGTCTGGTTAACCGGCGTGAATTTGAAGAGCGCCTGCAGGAAACTATTGATCTTGCCCACGAAGAAAAAACCGAAAATGTTCTCTGCTATCTCGACCTTGATCAGTTCAAGGTAATTAACGACACCTGTGGCCATATGGCTGGCGATGAAATGTTGCGTCAGTTAGCGCAGGTCTTGCATCGCTGTATACGCCGCAACGACACGCTGGCGCGACTGGGTGGCGATGAGTTTGGCATATTGCTGGAAAATTGCCCGCTGAAGAATGCCATTGTTACCGCAGATAATATTCGTCAGGTAGTGCAGGAATTTCGCTTTGTATGGGAAGACAACACTTTCAATATTGCTGTGAGCATCGGGCTTACACCGATTTCACAGGTTGCAGAATCTATTTCCGATGTCCTGCGTCGGGCCGATACTGCCTGCTACGTTGCCAAAGACGGTGGCAGGAACCGCATACATGTTTTTCAGTTTGATGATCAGGAACTGGCAGAGCGTCATGGCGAGATGAAACTGGTCTCAACCATTAATGCTGCGCTGGATGAGAACAGGCTGGAACTCTGGCAGCAAACCATTACCCACGTGGATAAGCTCAACAAGAAACTGGAAGCCGGTTATGTGCATTTTGAGCTGCTGCTGCGGATGCGCGATCGCGACGGCACGCTGGTTGGCCCTGAATCTTTCCTGCCTTCTGCAGAACGCTATGATCTGGCAACACGAATTGATCGCTGGGTACTGGACGCCATGTTTAGCTGGTTCAACAAGTATCCCGAGCAACTTGATGAACTGGAAATGTGTGCAGTAAACCTGTCGGGGCAATCCCTGAGTGATGAAAAATTTCTTAATGAAATCGTTGAACAGTTATCCAGCTCAAACATCCCGGCAGAGAAAATATGTTTTGAAATTACCGAGACGGCGGCCATTCTTAATCTGGCCAAGGCTAGCCAGTTTATTAAAACATTGAAGCGCCTTGGTTGCAGTTTTGCCCTTGATGATTTCGGCAGCGGTCTTTCTTCATTTGCCTATCTGAAAAGTCTGCCAGTGGATTTTGTCAAGATCGATGGCTTTTTCGTCAAGGACGTTGTCACAGACCCGGTTGATCTAGCTATGGTTAAAGCTATTAACGATATGGCCCATGCCATGGGCAAGTTGACCATTGCCGAGTTTGTGGAAGACAAGGAAATATTACAAAAGCTCGTTGATTTGGGCGTGGATTATGTGCAAGGTTATGGTATTGCACAGCCGGCGCCCCTGATTAATGAATCAACAAGATAACGAACACGACTCAATTCACTCATTTATCACCTTAAACCAGATAAGCCACAGTTATGCGGAAGGATCGCAGCAGCATCGTGTGCTGAAAAAGGTATCCCTGCAGATCAGCAAAAGTGAAAAAGTAGCATTGCTGGGACGCAGTGGTTCAGGTAAATCCACCTTACTCAACCTGATCAGCGGTATCGACCTGCCGGAACAGGGAACAGTTACACTCAATGGACTCAATATCTCTTCTCTGAATGAAACCCGGCGCACCTTGTTCAGGCGTCAGCACATCGGCTTCATCTACCAGTTTTTTAATCTTGTCCCCAGCCTTACTGCTGTTGAAAATGTTGCCCTGACACTTGAGCTCAACGGGATGGCCTCAGCAACAGCCAGAGAAAAAAGCATGGAGTTATTGTCCAGACTTAAAGTGGCTGACAAGGCCGCCAGTTTTCCTTCCCGCTTATCCGGTGGCGAACAACAGCGCATTGCCATTGCCAGAGCCCTTGTGCATTCCCCGGATATTGTTCTGGCTGATGAGCCCACAGGTAATCTGGATGCAAAAACTGGTGAAGATGTACTGCAGGTGCTTCATGAGATTTTGGCTGAAAGTAAAAGTTCTCTGTTACTGGTAACTCACAGTCTTGCGGTCGCCAGAACTGCCAGCAGGGTTCTCACTCTGGAAAACGGTGCCATCTCGGAGCGAGATGGTGACTTTGCCTGGTGACTTATATGAGGGCAAAGTGATTACCGGTACAGGACTACTATGGCGCAGTGCAATGCGCTATGCCTTGCAGCGACGCTGGCAAACTGTCTTGAACATACTTGGCATTACTATTGGTGTGATGATGGTAGTGGCAGTTGATCTTGCCAATAACAGCGCAAGGGAAGCATTCGACAAGTCTCTGGAGCTGCTCAGCGGGCAGATCTCTCATCAGATTACTGGCACTTCCAATGGACTGCCTGATGCGCTTTTTACACGCGTAAAGACTGAGCTTGGTTTGCAAAAAGCTGCCCCTTCCCTGCGTGGTCAGGTAAGGGTTAATGGGCAGGAACTGACCTTGCTTGGTATCGATGTCATCAGCGAAGCGGCAATGCAACGGAGCCGACCTGGACTGCCTGATCAGGTATTTGCTGTAACCGGCAATTTTATCGCCGCTATTGGTCGCACACATAGCGTGGTTATGGAAGAAAGCCTCGCACAATCCCTTGGCCTCACAGCGGGCGATAGTTTCACCTTAAGTACAATGAGCGTTTCACACCAGGCTGAACTTGCTGCCGTATTTCAAAGCTCGGATGCAGCGGTAACGGGCAATCTTATTCTGGCTGACATTGCCGCCGCACAAACCTTGCTGGATCGGCCAGGACGCCTGGATGCCATAGATTTGACTCTGGATGACGCAGCAGTGGCTCAGTTGCGCAGCTGGTTGCCGGCAAATCTTATGTTGGTTGAAGTGCAGGGCCGCAATGACAATCTGCAGCAGATGAGCGAGGCGTTTCATATCAACTTGCTGGCCATGAGCCTGTTGTCATTGCTGGTAGCCGGATTATTGATCTACAACACGGTCACCTTATCGGTTATTCAGCGCAAACAAACCCTGGGAATATTCAGAGCCCAGGGCGTAACCCGACAGCAGGTTTTTACCCTGGTGATTCTTGAGAATGCTGCCCTGGGATTGATAGCCAGCGTGTTGGGCGTTATTGCAGGATTTCTGCTTGGTCGTTTTCTGGTCACCATGGTTACAGCGACGGTGGACAATCTGTACTTTGACCTTCCCATAAACACGTTTTTTGTCGATCCCTGGGTATTACTGAAAGGTCTGGTATTGGGCATGCTGCTAAGCATCGCCTCCGCTGTCTTGCCAGCTATGCGGGCAGCGCTGAGCCGGCCAGTGACCTTGCAGCATCAGGCCGCCGTCAACAGTGAGTGGCAAAAAAGGATTCATTTGCTGGCACTGCCCGGCATACTTTTGCTGCTTGGAGGGCGCTTAATGCTGGTGCCGGAATACGGTTCACTGGTCACAGGTTTTGTTGCCCTGACACTGATGGTATTTGGTTTTTGCCTGCTGGTGCCAGGCCTGCTTTACTTGCTGTTACAGTTATTACTGATGATAAGTCAGCGCTGGATTGGACTTCCCGGGATAATGGCACTGCGTAACGCCAGCAGTGCCATTAATCGAACCGGCCTGGCAGTGGCAGCCTTGTGCGTAGCAGTTTCTGTCACTGTTGGCGTTGGCGTTATGGTGGGTAGTTTCCGGGGCACGGTAATTATCTGGCTGGAACAGTCACTGCCCGGAGACCTGCAGCTTACGGCAGCATCTGCCGATACCCTGCGAGAGGGGGTTTCTGTTGAGCTGATTGATGAGCTAGATCGCATAGATGGTCTTGAGGGAATATATTTTTCGGTTCTGCAACAGGTGGAATCAGAATTTGGTCCCTTACGTCTGGGTGTGAATGCTATTCCCGCGAAAGAAAAATTTTACCTTAAGCAAACCACCAAGACTGGTTTGAGCGATTTTGATTCGGGACAGGGTGTTTTTATTTCTGAGCCGCTGGCTTACCTGCAAAAAATTAAACTCGAGGATTCCATCAGTCTGTTAACAGAAAATGGATTAAGACCATTTACGGTAAAGGGTATCTTTTTTGATTACAGCTCCGGCATTGGCATGGTGCAAATGCATGACTCTTTGTATGAAAAATACTGGGCGAGTCAGCCTCACACTCGTTTGACACTGGAAGTCAACGCACTCAGTGATGAGGATGCTGTGGAAACGGCTGTGCGCGAAATTCTGTCCATTTATGGCAGCGGCTTTAACCTGGTTTCAAATCGGCAATTAAGAGAAATAACCCTGCAAATTTTTGACAGAACATTTGCCATTACCAATGTGCTTCGACTGCTGGCGATCCTGGTGGCATTTATTGGCGTAGTTTCAACCTTGATGGCCTTGCAGCTGGAACGTCTGCGCGAGTTTGCCATTTTGCGTGCAACAGGAATGACACCTTGGCAAGTAAGTTCACTAATTCTGAAACAAACAGCAGTGCTTGGAACGTGTGCCGGTGTACTGGCACTACCATTGGGTTTAATGATGTCAGAGGTGTTAATTGATGTAATTAACCGGCGTTCGTTTGGCTGGTCCATGCAGTACTTTTTACCGGAGTCTGTATTGATCGAGGGATTTCTGCTGGCACTGGTGGCGGCTCTACTTGGTGGTGTTTATCCGGCCTGGCGCGCGGCTAAAATCATGCCCGCGATGGCGCTCAGGGAAGAGTAGTTAGAGATTTATCAGGTAAAGGTAAGACAGAAGGTTGGATAAAGCCCACAGGGTTTTCATCCGCGGCACTGGATAATATTTTAATGAGGCTGGATTGAGAAAACGCTTTTTATTAATTTCTATGCTATTGCTGCTGGGTTGCAGTAATGGGGAAGAGGAAAAACTCACACAACAATTGTCTGCTGCAGATGTGCTTGGCAGTAATTATGTTGATGGTTTTTTGCGTGCCAGTGAAGCACGCCGTTTTGATTTTCCTGCGGACCATGCCGCGCATCCGGGTTTCCGCAATGAGTGGTGGTATTTCACGGGTAATGTGGAAACGCCGACCGGCAGACGCTTTGGCTACCAGGTGACATTTTTTTCCAGCGCTATCAGGCCGGATGTTGATGACAGCTGTGACGTAAGTAATGCATGGTGTACCAATGCTATCTGGATGGGTCATGCAGCGATCAGTGATATCAGTACTGAAAAGCATATGGCAGCAGAAATTTTTTCGCGCCAGGAGCCCGGCCTGGCAGGCGCCAGACTGGATCCGTTTCGAGTCTGGATTAATGACTGGCAGCTTTTTTCTACGGACAATGAATTTCCCTGGGAGCTGGAAGTCATTACAGATGAGTTTGCCTTGTCACTAAGCCTGACGGCCGAAAAAAGTCCTGTCCTGCAGGGAACAAATGGACTCAGTCAGAAAACCCCTGAAGCGGGAAATGCCTCCTACTATTACAGCGTTACCCGAATAGAAACCCGGGGGCAGTTTTATCTCAATGGTCAGCGCCATGAGGTAAGCGGCACCAGTTGGCTTGACCGGGAATGGAGTACCAGTGCGCTGGGGGCAGACCAAACAGGTTGGGACTGGTTTTCCCTGCAGTTCGATGATGGTAAAGAGCTGATGTATTACCAGCTAAGGGATACCAGGGGTAATGC
>Ga0181606_10001288_pt1 | contig 22006 bp, 8 predicted proteins | sample 041ome_10_FD_132994 | JGI IMG/M metagenome (GOLD analysis project Ga0181606, IMG submission 132994) | Coastal salt marsh microbial communities from the Groves Creek Marsh, Skidaway Island, Georgia - 041412US metaG (megahit assembly) | ecosystem: Environmental > Aquatic > Marine > Intertidal zone... | reverse complement strand
TTTGGCACCGCGCACAATATTCGCTTCATTTCTTTACGTTTTAGAGAAGAAGAAGTCAAGAAGAAGTCAAGAAGAAGTCACAAGAAGATGATGATTTGTGATTTTTGATGTGTTGTGTGATTGAGGTTGTGTCCTCTAGGCCCCCAAAACTCCCCCATTCATGAAAAAAAGCAAAAAAAAAAGAACCACCCAAAAAAACTTTTTTCTTCTCTTTTGTCTCTTTTGGTTTTTACGACGTAAAACACACGTCAGCCGCACGCTTTCTTCTTGACTTGTGTGGCTACAAAAACAACGCATCACCAAAAAACAACCACACAAAACACACACGCTTCACTACTGCTCTATATACTAAAAATGGCTCTCACTATCATGGCATCTCTGGCTAAGGTGCGACGACTCTTTCTTCTTCTTCTTCTTCTTACTCTTCTTCTTACTCTTCTTCTTCTTTCACGTCGCGTTTTAAAGCGCACTCATCACGGAAGAAGAAGAAGAAGAAATGGAAGAAGAAAAAAGATTACTCGCGTCGTCGTCGTCTGAATCGTCGTCGTCTCGTTTAATCTTTTTTCTTTTCCATCTCTTCTTCTTCTTCTTTCTTTCCAAACTTTGCGCGCGTCTTTCTCCTCTCTCTCTCTCTTTCGTTCTCTTTTACTCTCTTTTGTCTTCTGATGCAATCGAGAAGAAGAAGAAGACAAAGAAGAAGAAGAAGAAGAAGAAGGCTTCTCTCTCTCTCTCTCTCTTCTCTTCTTTTGAGTCCCTCGTGGTTGAAAGAATATCACACAAGAAGAAGAAGAGAGAATAAATACGTCACGTCATCAAAAAAGAGAAAAAGTACCACTTTTGACGAAAAAAGTTTTCACTCTCTGGCTGACGTGTGGCTCAAAAAAAAAGAAAAATTTTTAACTGACACCTTTGACATTTTTCTTTCTTCAAACCACCACCACCACAAACATACTAACTAATACTAATAAAACATTACAGCCGACGGTTCGCGCGTCTGGATCTGGCGTTTTCGACAAATCCAAACAATACGCGGACATCAAGGAAGCGACTGCGGCTGGCTTGGACGGCGCTTGCGCGCCGTTCCCGGAAGGCTTGGACATCCTCGGCTTCTGCAAAGGCATCAACGGCGGCGACTTGCAACGCTTCCGCGAAGCCGAGATCACGCACGGTCGCGTCTCTATGATTGCCACCGTCGGTTTCTTGGTCGGCGAACAAGTCGAAGGCTCTTCGTTCTTGTTTGACGCGCAAGTCACCGGTCCGGCCATCGACCACTTCCAACAAACCCCGGGGTTGGTTTGGGGCTTGGTTGGCGCCACCATCTTCTTGTTGGAATCCACTCGCGTCCAAAAAGGCTGGTCTGATCCGTTCACCAGCGAGTTGTTCTCCTTGAACGACGACTACGTCCCGGGCCAATGGGGCTTTGACCCGCTCGGCTTGTCCAACAACAAGACCGCTGAAGACATGGCCGAAGCGAGATTGAAGGAAATCAACAACGGCCGCTTGGCGATGATCTCCATCTCCGGCATGGTCGCCCAAGAGTTGGTTAACGGCTTGAACCTCATCCCGGCCGATGAAGTCCTCGAAGAAGGCAGAGGCGCCGCGTTGGTTCAAATGGGTAAGCAATGCGCTGGTGCCGTCGACGAAGCCGCGTGCGCCAAGGCGTTCGAAGCCGCGGAAAGAGTCGCGGTTGCCGCCGGTAAGTAAATGTTTTTGTCGTCAAAACTTTTTCTTTTCTTCGCAGAGAAGAGGGAACGAGGATGTGAACACAAAAATATTTGGTTTTAGAATTTATATAATGTATCAGAGAGAGGGAGAGAGAAGAGTAAGAGTTTAACGGAAAGAGAGAGAAAGAGGAAGAGAACGCGCGCATATACACTCGAGCAGAGAGGTTATGGTTTTATTACGACGTGAAAGAAAAGGAGTTTGATTAACACAACGCTAAGTTTTTATTATGTCGAAAACGTATTTTACTCATACGAGTATTTATTTCCTCTTCTTCACCTTCTTCACCTTGCGTAGTAATAGAACTTCTTATTCAGAAGTTAATCTTCACTTCGACGGCTGCTGCAACCAGAATACAAGGCGCTGCATACCGCTCCCCTTGTTCTTTTCCTTGGTAATTTCTCGCTCAAGCCTTTCTCGAATCTCGACTTCTTTCTTCTTCTTCAACAACGTTGCCACGCGTTGCTTACACTGTTTCACCGATCTTCCCGGGAGAACCTCGGTCGATTCAAAGACGGACCAGTCTTTCCGCCTCTCCTTCTTATCGATAAAATTCGCGTGCAAAACTAACAACATCGCGTCTTCTTTCGGAGTGAATTTTCTCTTCATCCCAGTCGCGGTTCCGAACTGTTCGTTCAAAAGAGAAGGTTGTAAAATGTTCGTCCATCGTTCTCGACATTGCTTGTCTCTTCTGTTCGTGCTCATTTTCTTCGCGACGAGAGACCACGGAATCGCATTACTCTCAGCATTAGTATTGTTTTTCTCCTTCTCTCTCTCCTCCTCCTGATCCTCCTCATCTTCTTCTTCTCCGTCTTTTTGTTCCCCCAAAACAATCGCCTTCAACTCTTCGTCTTCCTCTTTCGTCCACTTACCTTTTTTGTACTCCTTCTCTGAATTGTTTTGCATCAACTTTAAAAAGCGATGCTTGCACTGCGTGGCAGTGTGACCATATTCTGGTAAGAATCTCGCGCACTCGTTCCATCTGGCTTGGCCGCACTCTTGGACAAAAGTCTGGAGAGCGCAATCGTCTTCGCTCGTCCATTTGGAGCGGGTTATATTTTTGTTCAAGATAGTCTGGTATCGATGGAGACACTGAAACGGCGATCGTAGCAACAATTGTCGCCGTAAATTCTCCTCTTTCTTCTCCTCCCCCGCGTCGTCGTCAACATCGTCGCCCTGTTTTGTTGTTCCACTCCTCGAGCGTTGTTTCATGTGCACGTTCAAATTGTTCGCTACTCGAAACCACTTGCGTTTTTCTATTAAACCACCAGTTTCTTCTTCTAATGCATCTTCCTCGACGAGAGAAGCGAGAAACGTGTCTTCCTCTTCGCTCCACAGCGCCGCGTTCGAGGAGGAAGTCGCCGTCTTTTTTTCCGAAGAAGAATCTATCGTCGATGCTATCCTCGGATCAACCGCGTGTATCCATCGTAAACGCAAATCGTCAGGCGTTCTCGACAGCGCCAGCTTATTGTGATCCACATCGTCGTCATCGTCTTCTTCTCTTTCTTTATTATTACCATCATCGGCGCCAGTTTTCTTCTTAAAAACGCACAGGTTTCGAACCGCGGACCAGTCATCGATCGATGTTGGCGTCGTTGTCGATGAAGAACGGCGAGAAGAACAGTTCTCCCAAACGCTTTGCCATCCTCTCGAAACGTCTGTTAAAATGTCTTCAACTGGGATTATTTTCTCCCCAGCCAACTCTTCCAAGTCGACTTGTTTCCTCAGACGTCTCTTCTCGAGCAGATACAAGCGAACGCCTTCTGTTAAAGCCAAATCGTCTTTCTCCGACCAAGGTTTGAAACCGTTACTAGAGGCATCGTTGAAGTGCAAGGGAATCTTACGCTCGACGTTTCTCGCGAAAGCCGAATCGTTGTTACCGTTGTTTATATCGTTTGGAAGAAGAGCTTTTGGAGATAATTTATCGTCGTCATCGTTTTCAAGCTCGCTCGCGATTCCAACCACCTGAAAATACGCCGACGCCGACGGGGACGACCAATGATTATTGATTTCGTCGTTGTCGGTGGCGCTAATGTTATCTTTATTACTCTTCTTCGACGGAGGACGGCCCATTTTTCTTCGAAGAATTTTCCCGACGTTATTCGCGATTGCTTCCAACTCTTCGTCGCAGTCGTCATTTCTCCTTCTTGGTCTTTGTCTCGAAAAAGCGTTCTTTCCATCACTATCACCACCACCTCCATCACCATCTGCGAGAGAAGAAGAGGCGTCGGCAGCGGCAAAATTATTTTTCTGCTCCTCTTTCGCTTTTTCTTCTTCTTCTTCTTCTTCTTCTTCATCTTCTGATTGCGTCTGTTGGTGTTTGCGACTTTGCCAAAGTTCCTTGATTTCTTCAATTTTCAAAGCGTCTCGTTCAATCAACGCATCTATGCTTTCCAACATTTCCTTCGCGCGCGCTTGCGTCGCTCTGTTTGCTCTCAACGCCTGTTCAAATGATGATGCTTTCGATGCTCCTCCTCCTCCTGTTGCTGCTGATGGTGGTACTGGGGACGCTTCTTCGCGTTGGTCTTTCTCGTCATCACTCGTACTAATAATAGTTTCTCTTTTAAACGCTTTGGAAACCGCGCTCTGCGCGAGCGCTGATTTTTGCGCCCAAAGCGGTACTCGCAGCAAAAACCGCTTGTTCTTGTGAGTACCGTCGTTAATAGCATTTTCACCGCCGCCACCACTTTTGTCAGTATTATCAGCAATAGCTAGCTCAGCTCTGGTGGTGTCACTTCGAGCACTAGTACCACCCAAAGCGCCGTCGTCGTCGTCGTCGTTTTTCCTTCTCCGCGTCGTCGTTTGTCTGCTGCTTCTTTTGTGCTTGGCGATTTCTTCTTTCCACGCCGTAATGTCGTACGTTTTCGTCAATAGTGGTTTCTCCTCCTCATTTCCCTCCTTTTCCTTTTCCTCTTCCTCTTCTTCTTCTTCTTCTTCTTCTTCTTCTTCTTCTTCTTCTTCTTCTTCTTCTTCTAATTCTACTTCTAACGCCTCCTCAACATCAGAAACGTCAATTCTCTTCCTCTTCGCCCCGCCGACCACGACGGGCAAAGACGACCCTTTTCGGTGGCGGTGGTGGTGGTGGTGGTCGTAGCGTCTCCGTTTCTGTTGTCGGTGGTGTTTCTCTCCTTCGTCCTCGTCCTCTGATTCTTCTTCTTCTTCTTCTTCTTCTTCTTCTTCTTCCTTTTCCTCAGCGGTGGTCTTCTTCTTCTGAATCGTCGTCGTTTTCTTTTCTCTTTTCTTCATCTCTTTCTTCTTCCTCTTCTCTTTCTTCTTCATCTCTTTCTTCTTCTTCTTCTTCTTCTTCTCTCTTCTTCTTTGTTTTCTTCTTCTTTTCTCGTCGTCGTCGTCGTCGTCGTCGTCGTCGTCGTCGTTGTCATTATTTTTCGACAGAAGAGGCTGCATTTTCGTGTGAAATGTGCGTGCGTGTGAGTGCGATCGTTCTCTCGCCTATGGCATAGCTGTCCTATGTTGTCACAAATGCTCTGCTTGTTGTGAGTTGGCGTTCTTTGAGAGGAGGATAAAATACAAAAAAAATAAAAATGGACAGGACAGACAGATGGACCCACAGTCCTTTTTTATTTTTTTCTCCGATGCAAAAGCAGAAAGGCCGAGTAGCCCAGTCCCCTTTGCCCCTAAATGCCCCATGGTTGTGGATTTGATGGACAAGAAACTTTTTCTTCTTTTCGATTGGGCGAGCATAGTTAGAACCTTATACTAGGTTCAGGGCATTACAACTGAGGAGTTGCTCGATACACTCTTAAAAGCGCGGCTGTGTGTGAGTGCGAATGTTCCGTCAACTACACTTTGTTTGACATACTTGCAAATAGATCTGACCAAATCCCAGAGACGAAGAATTCTTAGTCTGGCGGCTTGACAGAATGGACTTTAAACACTCAACGGCAGGATATTTTTCAAAGAGGGAAGGAATCCTTTCTCCTGATGATAAGCTACTACTACTTCTATGTGATAAAGTAGTGAAAGTTTATAACAGAGAAAGTGGGAAATATATCGAGAGTATTACCGGACATACGAAAGAAATTACATCCTGTATTTTCCACCCACAAGATAGTAATTTTTTAATAACTTCTTCTCTTGACAGTAGAATTGGGTTCTGGGATTTTCAACACGGAGTCTACACATTTATTGAAGTGCCGGGCCCTATTGAGTCTATGTCTTGTCCCGAAGGCTCTACAAGAAACGATTTGATATTCTTTTCAACGCAAAAGCAAGGTGGAGGAGGCAGAGTTTGGGCACTCTCAATCACAAAGAGGAAGATAATAGAAAAGGTATTGAAGGCTGCACGAGCGCCAAAGTTAGTATGTAGCCCTAATGGTGCATTACAATGTGCATTTGAGCGTAGCTCTTTAATTCTATGGTATGTTTTTAAAGGGAAGCAAAACAGCAGAGTTTCGGATTTTATTCGTATAAGTCATTCCAAAACTGTAACCTCTGTTGCAATATGTCCAAATGAGAAAATTGTTGCAGTTGGGGATACTACAGGACGAATTACTTGCTACTATGGATTGACGATAAGAAAAGATGGGGGTTTTGTTCCCCATAAAAATTTAAGAAAAACTGGAAGTGGAGAAATTAGAGAAGACTTTCCTCACAATACACTTCACTGGCATTCTACGGCTATCGTTGCTTTAAAATTTACACTGGATGGGGTGAGCTTATTGTCATGCGCAAGTGAAGAAGTTTTTGTCGTTTGGTCCATCTCAGAAGGTCGAAAATCCTTTTTACCTCGAATAGGTACATCAATATCTACTATAATTCGTCTGAACACGGATGTATCCCAGTTTGTTCTTTGTGGTGTAGATAACTCAGCATATCTTCTGAGTTTGCCAAATTTGAGTCTAGAAGAAATACTAAGAGGTATAACAAACGATACTTATAATAGGAGCTGTCGCAGTGTTCGCTCTATAAATGCTATGTATGCTATCCCTTTTCAGCAGGAAAATTTATTGATGGTAAATACAGGCTCTGTAATTCAAGTTTTTGACTATAAAGCTGATAAGCACATAACTTGTTTAGAAATAACTGGCGAAGTATTCAAAGGTGCAGATGATAGCCCTGCAACAACTTTTAAATACAGAGTTACCATCGCGAGTTTTTCTGAAGATGGCATGATATTATTCACAGTGGATAGTAAAAACAAGATTGGTACTAGTATCAATAGCATCGAGACACTCAAAGTATGGGAGCAAATTACAATGAAAAGACATGTATGTTATCAGTTAGTTGGCTGCTGTGAATCTCCACACCAGCCTGCGATACGTACTATAGGCATTAGTAAATATCGTGGTTCCTACCGAGCATTTACTGCTGGTAAGGACAGTATCAAATTGTGGTCAAAAAAAAGTGGAACTTCCAGTTCATGGAGCTGTGAAACAACAAGTAAATATTTCAATGAGCAAGTAGTAGAAGTTGGAGCATTTAGTCAAGATAGCTCAATGCTTTTGACTTCCTCATCAAATATCTGCATATGGTGTGCCGAAAAACTTGACAAGATTACCGTATTTTCGGACTCGACTTTTTCTGGGAAGATTAATTCCCTTGCCACTGTTGGAAGCTTTTTTTTATGTGCATCACTTACTAGTATTACAGGTTGGGACATTCTAACTTTCAAACAGAGTTTTGTTTTTAGCGTCAAGTGTGAAGAGCTAAAGATTGATAGACATAGTAAACTTTTTTTAGCACAAATACATATTGAAAGTATTGAAAGAGTGCTAAATAAGGAGAAGCGAAGTGCAGGGATAGTTATGATATGTGATTACAATCGAATTTCTCCTGATCACTTAACAGTGATGGAGCCGAGTTCAGAATTAATTATGCTTCCGACGTCATCAAAAATCGACAAAAGAAATGTTCCTAACACGATAATTGCAACAGCAGACTCCAGAATTCTCGAGCGAGAGGCTCCACTAGTGCGCGTTAAAGGGATAATGAGTTCTGTTCATAATCATATGGATTCACTTCAAAATGACAAAGCTGAGATCGTTCTAAACAGTACTTTATTGATTCGTGGTTCTTCAAGTTGCTTTACGCACATAGCATCCTTTCAATTGCCACGAATGTCTCTCATGTGTGGTGCTTTCATCGATGGATTGGTTAAGTCATAAAATAATAAAACTAGGCCGCCACGCGAGTACATTTTCATTCCTACTTTATGCAATACAAATACGAGTACTCACACAAGTGCATTTTGTAACCATGCAAATACCATGGGTTCATTTTTTTATTATCTGTTTCTGCAACTCTGTTGACCAAGCTTCAGCAGACACAAGAGTACGAGAAGAATAAGGAAAATCTTTTCAAAAAAATATATGTACGCGACTCGTAGTCATAAGGCACTCATTTTGGGTTCTTCAAAACTAAAATGATCGAATCTCCCCGAAGAAAGAGTTTGCTAATGAAACGATCTTTATTGCTTGGAGGCGTTTTAGATTCTTTCTGGCTATTTCGATCTGTCCAAACTTCTTTCACATTTTCGAGCAATAAGTTCAAATGGCGATCGAAAGCTTTAACTCTACCTAATAATTTTCTATTATTTCTGCAATTAATAAGGACTTGCGAATTTGTTTTTATTGCGCTAACCAAAACGGAGAGCGGACCATGCTCAGAATCCTCGGTAAAATCCTTAGGCATGCTTTAATTTACTTCTTCTATGTTAGCGCGTGGTGCGTGAATATTATTGAGGTTCGATCTGTTTTTTTTGTTTCTTACTATTTCGTATTCGTTCGTCAAGCGAATAAGGTTTTTTGGATGCATTTCAATTGGTCGTCGTCGACTCCGGGGATCACCAAATTTTTTTTGCGTTTTGGCGTATATCCAACATTTTTTTCCAGCATGTTTTCCATGATGGCTATTTCTTGCATTCTTGTTTTCACCCTTTCATGATTTTCTTTGACTTTCACGCATCTTACTTTTGATCAATTCGAACGCTCTTTCTCGCACGATTCAATAAGCACAAAAGTATTCATGTTCCGTAACCAGTATGACCAGGTAATATACATTTTTTAGCAGCTATAGGGAACATTAATCTTCGTTTTGAAGGATGTGCTGACGTGGAGTCCGCAGGGGCGTCTGCACCAGATCGAGTGTGCGTCTAAATTAAAAAGCATCCTTTTTGTTTTACTTTCTCCTTATCAGATGCTCTGGAAGCTGTGAAACAGGGCGGTGCCGTGGTTGGATGTAAGGTAAGTCAGTTAAAGGCATGTGTGAACGAAGAAATCTAATTTTCGTTGAAGAACGCGACAACCGTAGTGCTGGTGACCTTAAATCGAGAACTTCCGAACCAATCGAAACAACAGAAAAAGATATTCAAAATAGATAATAATATTGGTATTGCAGTTTCAGGGCTCGCATCCGACGCAGTTCTCTTGACTGAACAGTTACGTGCTGAATGCACAAAATCGAAGTTTATATATGGATCTTCTCCTCCACTTTCCCAGCTTGCAGATACTATTTCAAGAAAACTGCAGGTGAGAACTTATATATCATATGTATATAACAAGAAAGAACTTTACAAAATTTAATAGGGTCAAACACAAAGATCATCTCGACGACCATATGGTGTTGGTTTGATATTGGCCGGCTTAGATAATTCTGGGACATCTATATTTCACGTGTGTCCCTCTGGTAACTTGTACGAATATGATTGCTTTGCATTAGGTATAAAATAGCTACTTCGATTGAAAACTGAATTAAATCTGAGTTATTTTATGATAAGGCTCTCGCTCACAAGCCTCGAAAACTTATTTAGAAAAGTATATAGACACCTTGAAAGAATGCAGTCGTGTAGAGGTGCGAAATTTCAAGTTATTTATTACTAAATATGACATTCAGAATAGTTAATTAAGCATGCAATCAAAGCACTTGGAGAAGCACAACAAGCGAACGAAAATATATCTACCTCAAACTGTTCGATTGCAGTTGCATATGAAAATAAAGAATTTGCTGTTTTAGACGAATCGGAAGCTGATTATTACATGAATCTGCTTGACGAAACAAAGTAGTGAATTACTGAATGGAACCCTTTTACGAATATCTTACTTATATATCATCTTTGTCCGGGAGTTCCTGTGACTTCTCTTTATTTTCGTTCATATCTTTCTCTGCGTCTTCCTTTCCTTGCGGATTTGTGCCGACTGGCTCGGAGACATTCTTTGTAACACGAAAATCATCTTCATTCTTACCATAATCTAGATAGATTCCTCCTCTATCTTCCCCTTCTGACAAATCTGGCTCTATATTCATGTCTTGCGTTTGTGCACTCACCAAGTCTGGTGGAACTTGATAAAATGGTGCACCTGGTCTGGCAGGAAGTTTTGATAGATTCTCTAGAATACGATCACGTATGCCATCGATATATTCACGTGTATTCTGATTTTCCATATTGCTAGGGGTTATATGAAGTGTGTTTGTTGGTCCAAAATACTCACTATAATCATTAGCAGGCAGCACATCTTCTAGTTCACGGCCTAGTAAACAGCCAGTCTCGTACGTCCAGCAGCGTGCCACATTACGAATGGTGTATCCACCTCCACCAAGGACTAGTAGAGGTACATTGAACGTACTCATGTATTTCAAGCACTCCGCATGCCCTCGAATAGACAAGTTAAAACATCCTAGCCTGTCTCCCGATAGACTGTCAGCACCAGATTGGAATACAATAGCATCTGGAGCAAAAACTTCCATTATCTTTTCCATGATCGGTTTAAAGAGATGATCATAAGTTTCATCATCAATACCGTCTTTCAATGGTACGTTTACACTATAATATTTACCTTGATGTTGACCAACATCTTGTAAGTGACCAGTTCCAGGAAAATACTCACCGAATTTATGGAAAGATGCAGTCATTACACGGTCAGTTGTATAGAATGCTTCCTCAACACCATCACCATGATGGATATCAATATCGATGTAAAGAACTCGACTGTGAACCTTGAGTAGCTCAAGAATCGCTAACACGATGTCATTTACGTAACAAAATCCACTTGCTTCTGCCTTCTTTGCGTGATGTAAACCTCCTGCCCAGTTTATTACTGTATCTGCCAGCTTGTGATTTAACCTTACGGCACCACCGATAGAACCCCCCGTATATATCTGAGTGAAGTTGAAAAGGCCGTCAAAGACCGGGCAATCCTCAGCGACATTAAACCTTTTCAGTTGGCGCATATGTTCATGTTGGTTATCTGGTGTAATCATGCGTAAAAATTCAATATATTCATCGCTATGGAATTGTGTCATGTCTTCAGCATTAGCGAGCTCTGGTCTGAAAACCTGTGCAAAAGATGTCATATTCTGATGATTAAGGGAAAAAACAATACCTCCATTTCTTTATATAAGCCATAGTGCAATAGTAAGTTATGTGTCATGCGCATTCTGTGAGGTTTCATCGGATGTCCCTACATTTTCGAAGAAAGAAAGTAAGTTTATTGAAATATGGTACGAGTAGATACTGCTTTATGATATTAATAAAAAAACATTCCATGTAATCGTATACGATTGTGGAAGTTGTGATTCGGTTAAAATAAAATCGTGAGAAGTAAGTACCTGTCCATAGTAAAAGTTTCCGACTTCCGGATCATAGAAGTAAGAAATTTTCTTCTTTGAAGAAGCCATATTTGCTATCTGATTTCGAGATCGTCTCGTTTCAATCAATGATGAAGATGATGATATGTCTGTCTTCTAAATGTCACGAATACAGTAATAATCGTAAGAGAAGTTTGTGAATATTGGAGAGCCCAAATCGGACGAAAATTCTTTTCAAGTATCGCCCTCAATTCTTGCAAGACTGGCAGAAAGGCCGAGAGCCCGAATGGGCATGACCCCCTGCCTTCTTTTCGGCTCTCTCATTCTTGATTTTTTCATTTTTTTTTCATTTTTTTTGCGTCTGCTTTACAAAAATTCAGATTTTTCCAGGCTTTCCCCGTGTGCAACCTCCTACCCTCGTGTGCACGGAATTTACGTCAGAAGAAAAAGCGTTGCGAAGAGTCCGCAGGGAAAACCAAAGATTAATACGAGTAATAGCTGGCATATCATGGATTTGAGTGTACAATTGGGGAATCAATCATGTCCAAATTGGTTTACAGGCTTGAAGGGGTTACCTCAAAACTTTGACCTGATCATCGTTGGAGCAGGGATCTCTGGTTGCGTTTTTGCTGAACAAGCCTCTCGAAGATACAATCTGAAAAGTTTGATAATTGATAAACGAAAACATATCGGCGGTAACTGCTACGATTTCATCAACAGACATGGTATCAGGATTTCACAATATGGAGTGCACCTATTCCACACTAAGTTTTCTCGTGTTTGGAAATATGTAAACAACTTTAGCGACTGGACTCCATATGAACACAGAGTGAAGGGTAACATTAAAATAGGTGCTGGATATAGAATGGTTCCAATACCACCAAGTCAAGATACAATCAATGTACTATTCGGCGCTGATGTTAGCAACGAAATAGAAATGGAAGAATGGTTGAATTCGAGAAGAGTTCCGGCAGAGCAGCCTAAAAACGGCGAAGAAAGTGCTCTAGCTCGAAGTGGTGAAGAACTTTATAATGCTATCTTTAAACACTATACAAAAAAACAGTGGAATAAGTGGCCAAAAGAACTCGACGCAAGTGTGCTTGCTAGAATCCCTGTTCGTACTAATACTGATGATCGTTATTTCACAGACCCATTTCAAGCTTTACCAAAAGAAGGATACACAAAAATTTTTGAGAATATGGTTTTAGAAGATCCAAATATCACAATTCGTCTTTGTATAGACTACTTTGATGTCCGTGGTGATCTACCTGAGTCGAATCTTTTAGTTTTTACTGGTCCAATAGATTCTTATTATTCTTCTCTCGGTTTACCAAAGCTCGAATATAGGTCACTTAAATTTGAGGAAGAATATCATGAACCTGAGGACGGCTACTATCAAAATTGTTTACAGTTGAACTATCCGGGTGAAGAGGTAGATTATACTCGAGTAGTGGAATATAAGCACAAACCAAATCAACCTAAAGATGTTCACAGAAGAAAAGGTACTGTTATATTTAAGGAGTACAGCTGTGATGAAGGAGAACCATACTATCCAGTTCCCAATCCAGAAAACCGGAGTCTATACGGAAAGTATAAAGAGATGGCCGCGAGAGAAAGTAAAGTTTGCTTTGTAGGAAGATTAGCAAGCTACAAGTACTTCAATATGGATCAGGCATTTTTAAATGCACTTGAAATGTTCGACGAATATTTTAGTAGAAGTTCAAGTTTTCCGACTCATCTAGGGGAAGGAGATGGTCCAAAATAGGAAAGTTTCAACCATGTGTGATTGTTATGCATTTCTGAAAGTCTGTTAGATCCTTTTTGAGGCCAGCAGATGTTTATGTACATTAATAAACTTTACATCATACTGTATGAATGACGTTTTCCTATATTTTATCTCGAACAAACTAGCATTGTTCTCGTTCAAAACAGTAATCTTATGTCATGTGTAATAGTTGAATGCCCGCATGTATTCTGTTGCCTTGGAGGTCAGGTTGTGCCGAGATTCAGACAGAACAGATGCAGCTTTTTGAGCTTCTAACAATGTACCCTCTAAGAGTTTGGGAGTATTTTCTGTTTTCGTCTGTGCTTCGTAAAAAGATATTCTATTTTCAGGAGCCCTATACTTTTTCAGGAGTGCGATGAAAGAAAGGATATTAATGCTTTTTGCGTCCATATCATATAGAGAGTCCCATGATTTTGTTTTGCATGCACTTTTCACCTTAAGGAAGGTGTAATGTCGTTCAGAAAACATATATTTATCGCAAAATTTTGTAACTAAATTCACTCGTCCTAGCAACACAAGTAAAATAATTAACTTTCTAAGGCTCACTGTCCGGACAGAAATTATACCGTCCTCAAACAGTTCCATGTAACTCTGAAGAATACCAAAATTTTGATCCTTCAATGAGTTTAAAAATTTGTTGTCACTTCCCTTCACATTCAAAGTACTCTGGGACATATTAGCCTTGAACACTGTTCCAAAATATTCATGAAATTCAGCCTTGTTTACTTCATCTCTGAACTTCTGCTTTAATGATGGTATAAGCAAGCTTCTTACATTATATCTATAGTAGAGAATATTGAAAAAAAAATTTTGCTGCAGAAAATATTCCAGGCTAGATCCAGACTTATTCAAAAGAAACTTGAAAATAGTGAAGTATTGTGCATCAATGTCCTTGGAACAAATAGCCTTACTCATGGCTTCAATCATAAATTCATCAGAAGATAAATCTACTTGTAGATGAGCTCTGTGATCTAGTTGAACAATCTGATATTTTTGACGATTTGTAATTTTGGGACGTTCGATTAAGTCACACAATAATATATCTGGAAACTTCTTCCACAGGAGGAACAACTTTTCCGAGTGCCCTTTTCCATTTGAAGGCGAACGAATCAAATCCAACAGTATTTGGCTTCTTTTAAGGGAATCACTCTCAAACATTCTCATGGCTAGTGCATGGCTTCCAAAAATTAATAATCGCCTCAACAAAAGCTGCTTACATATCAATTTATACTGTACTGCAGTAAATGGCATACCAATAGAAGGATGTCGTAAATGGTTGAGTTTACGTAACAAGGAGCAGCATTTTACCACAGCTTTTTTTACATGAAATAAATTTGTCTGACACAGCATAGTTGAACCTAGAACAGCTTTCTCAATGTATCTTTTCTGTTCATCTCGGTCAAACACAAACTGTGCCATAGCAAAATGGTCATTTATCGAGATTAAATCCTCACTTTTCTTCGTCTGAAAGGGCTTACTATCATCAGCTGATAATGTTCTTAAAAGATCATATACGAAAACCTCCGTAGTACTGGTCTCCTCAGCATAGAAATGGAGGTCACATGATCCTTGTAACGGACGGAGAAAATCATGATAATAATTAGAAATCATGCGCATACCATCACAATCCTGAAAAATAGATGTACGTCCATGTATTTCCAATATCTTACACTCATTTCCAACCAAAATAGTTTTTTCACTCCACGTAAGAGCTACGGCGGCTGATGCGACCCATGCAATTTGTATTGGGGGATCAAGAATTTTTAAATTCACTTGGTATAAAATCTTTCCTAGATTTTCGTCAAATACTGATAAAATACCATTTCTTTGATACACTGCTAAAAAATTTTGTACATGACTTAAACGAATGCTATGAATTAGTTTTCTGTGAATCTGAGTCATACAAGTTATATGTCTAAAATATGATACTCCAGAATCTGTTGCAATATACAAATCATCTTTCCCTGTACCCGTAACGCATTCTTTAATAGCTAGGCATTGTACATTTTCTTGTGTGTTTAAAGTCATTTTCACAAACTTCACAATTTTGTCCCCACAAGATACTTTCACGAGAGAACCTCGCCTTGTTGTTGCCACGAAACCTTTGTTATAGAACGCAACACCATAAATCGATAAATTCGAAAGATGTAATACTTTTCTGGGAATGTGGTGTCTTCCACTTCCATAACTGAACACTTGCCCGTTTTCAAAAACGAATAACAAGGTATCATTTTGTACCCAATCGAAAGAAAGTAAATTGAAAGAAGTTCTCCAGTAGTATCCTGATATAATTTTACCTGATCCCGAGTATACTTTGACTATATACCCGCACTTTGTTTCGTGTAAATTCCAAATCAGAACTTCTGCTATGATTCCGCTGAAATTTGCGCAAGCAATCGGGTAAAAAGATGTCTTAGAAATTTGAAGTTCCCCCGAGAAATCGTATAGATTCTCCCGAGTAATTCCTAAGTTGTTGTAGAATATGCTCGAGTATTCTTTCCGCGTTGATACACTCATTACTACAAGCTATGTCAAATATGTATTGATTTATTATTTTAGAAGTCTGCTAAAATGTTTGACGTTTAAGGTTTTTACAAGTACTGGTACTGGTACGAGTAAAAGACCGTCTCTCCTGTGTGTGCTACAGTATACGAAGTGGGTCACTCCTCGTAAAAAAATAAATCGTGCGTCCAAGTCCCCAAACGATGTGTAACATGAGTCTGAAGTAGTTAAGGAAAAAGATGGGGGCACTAACTCCAATCTTTATCCAATGCATATATAATTCAATACCTATGTAATTCAATAATTCAATACCGAAGTTACCTCTCTAATCATTTAAGTCCGCACATAATCTGATATTCATGGCTGCAAGTTCTGATATCAGATATTTATAAACATACGGAACATGCACATTCACAATATTTGAAGTCGATCTACATGTTATGCAAATATCATTAGAGCATTCTTCGTTACGCAGTGCTACTTTTTGTAAGTGTGATATCATACTTCCACAGGAAGAGCATATTTTAAACGAGTGCTTATCTGAACTAGCGAGTAATCGATCTTGAATCAAATTTGCAACACCATGTGACAACAATGAGTCCCTCTCCATTTCTCCAAATCGAATCCCACCTCCCATTTTTCTACCTTTGATAGGCTGTTTTGTCAATGGATTGTTTGGACCTTCCGAACGCACTTGAAATTTGTCAGATACCATGTGTCGAAGGCGTTGGTAATATACAAGACCTATAAAAATATCGACTTCAAAAGTGCATCCAGTAAATCCATTTATCATAGTTTCAGTTCCAGTGAACTTATAACCCATATCTTTCAGCCTTTCGTAGTGATTATTCAGTGGAATTGTTAAATGCTCTTCCTTAAGGGCCTTGAATGGTGAAGCATCAACAAAATTTCCCGACAGTGCACCTTCTTTTGACGCAAGGCTTTCCATGAGCATTCCAATTGTCATACGAGATGGAAATGCATGAGGATTTATTATGATGTCTGGCTTTATACCATTTCTTTCGATGAATGGGAGATCTTCTTCTGGCCACAAATAACTCAAAACTCCTTTTTGCCCATGTCTACTGCTAAATTTATCACCAATTATTGGATTCCGGTTGAAGCGCAGAGTAACATCCAGTTTCTCATATGAACTTTGCTCTTGAGAAGCAGAAATCTTCACTCGATCAACTATGCCTTTATCCTCGCCCTTCAACATGGTCTTTTTTAACTTCCCAGAAATTCTGTTAGATACTGATATGAAGGAATCTCCCTTCTGCAATATACTTCCTGGCAATGGGGAAGCGTCGAACTTCGTCTGATTTAAGGGACCGGAAACAGTGAAAGTATCATTTTTGTCCTTCAAGGTTAGGCCTTCTGTCTTATACAACGTAGCATGAGCTAAGCCACGTTCCATTGAAAACTTGTTCATTATCATAGCATCCTCCATATCATATCCCGTATAAGATAGAACTGCAACTACTGCATTTGTTCCGAGAGGATAATTATCTATACCGTATTTATCATAAGTTTTTGTGAGTGCAATTGGTCGCTGTGGTGTATGGAGTCTATATAACTTTGAATCCGAGCGGAATGGAAAAGAATGCATCGGAACCCCCATTGTTTGCTTCCCCATCTGACATTGGTACATATTTCTTGGGCTCTGATTATAATCCGACCACGGAGTTAAACTTGCAACAGCACTGAGAAAAGAATCGGGGTATATTTCTTCGTGAGAGTATTTAAAAGACTTACAAAAGTCTCTATTTTCACCATCCTGTGTTTTAATTGACATGAAAGATTGCTCTAAGGTACCAATCAATTCCACGTTTCCTCCAGATGTCTGCAATACGGGGCGAACAAGTCGAGAAGAAGATGAGAATATATAGATTCCAGGATAAACCCCTCCCTTTCGAAAAGTAACATGAGCTATTTCTAAATCTCTTGGAATGTAAGAAGAACTGTCAACTTTTGCCCGCCGAAGAACCCTTACAGCATTTGCTGCATCTCTCTCATGTAACGATCCGATAAGTAAACCATCGAGAAGTACAGGAAGAAGACTTTCAAGATTCTCACGATTCGAGTCATTCGTGAATTCGAAATTGAGCCCTAAACTTTTCTTTACAGTCTTGCGAACTAGATCAAAATCCGTATCTCTTGTTTTGGCTACTACAATTTTGCATTCACCTGCCAAATGATTTAGAAGCCCGCATGGCGATCCATCTGGAGTATGTATTGGACATAAAAAACCCCAAGACTCTGGCAAAAGTTTGCGAATCGTAGTTGTTCGAAGTTCAGTAAAGTATGCTCCTCGATGAACAGATCGAAAATGAGACAAAAATCTCAAGTAATTTAACTTGTCTGCGACAATTGTGAAGCCGCTTGATTGACTCAAGCCAAGACCACTTTTGCTCACCAAATTTCCTGTGGCTAAAAAGTACTCAAAGTGTCGTCCTATATCATATTTTTGGATAACTTGCAGTATTGAATTTTGTATTGAATTTGGTTCCAAAGCTTCCACTTTATCAGTGTATGACACATCAAAGAGGGCTTGAAATTTCAGACGGATTTGCTCAAGCACATGTTCCATCTTTTCATAGAGTAAGCCCTGAAGTAATGAACCAGGTAACATGATTTCTTGATGGGCTAATGTATCCGGATTATCGGGCTTACATAGGCCTTGAACTAAAGCCGTTAACTTCTGCAGCATAAAAAGTAATAGATTTGCTTTTTCACTCTGCCTCTTCAAGTGAGTGAAAATATATCTTGCAATAAAAAATTCTCCTAATTCAACATCACTTACAAATTTTTGTCCGCGTAAGAGGTTTCTAAAATATTTGCCAATGTAACGAAGTGCATCCATTTTAGATAGAATGTCTGCATCAGTAGCCTCATGAAGGCAATTGATGATACAATCATTTATGAGGCAATTCTCAGAGTTACATCTATAATCTGAATTCATGAAAATTTCTTTTTCAGAAGAGTCCGTGATGGCTCGAATAATTATTCCTACAGGAATATAAAATTCCTGACGTTCTATAGTGAGACCTAATCTAGCACTCCCAGTTTTCATATAATGCAATCTTATAGTACTAGATATTTCTGTCTTATCAACACAACGAATAGAGGTAGCAAATTTGCTGAACAATGCCCCCCTTCGCAAAAAAGAACTTCGTACTAGACCTAACACATAATGCCTACGTTGCTGAATTAGAAGTCGGATGATTCGCTCAATTCCGTTTACAATAAAGTATCCACCAGATTCAGTATCTTCTTCTCCATGTTTGATAAGTCCAATTTTATCTAGTGATTCCAAGTGGCAGGCGTGACTAGCTACCATAATAGGGAAGCTGCATATTTTAATTATGTTCTTATGTACCGGATGATCACGGCAAGATCCAACTATCTTATGACAAACTGTGGACATGAGATTGCCACAATAGGTTTCCCCAGTCTCTCTGCATTCACGTGGAAATGTTCTAGGCTCAAATAGGCTTCCTTGAAAACTAGCATCCCTCCTGACTTTCTCAGGCTTTTCTAAATAGAAATTTTCGAACCATACTTGTAAATATGCACCCTTTCCATTTTCTTCATCCGACATCTTTATCTTTACATGCTGTAGTTCTGTCGACATATCACGTAACCCTTGATCTATGAACTGATCGAAAGAGTTAACATGGTCACTGACCAGCTGTTTGAGTCCTAAAAATAAATTTAGTTGTTTATAAATATACTTCCACAAGAGGTTCTTACCTGTTGTAATTTTGCTTTCCATTTTGCTTTCCATCTAGCTATCGTATAATTCTTGTGAGGAGTAGTATGACTTCAAAGTAAAGGAAGTCGTTATCGTTTTGCACTGAAGATTGCAAAAGACTTACTTCCCGTGAAGCGGCGGCGGCTGGATACCGGGAAAGAAAATTTATATTCTTTGTATGATACTATTCTATCCGCACACTGAGTGAGAAGATGTTCGGGAAAAGTAAGTGATGGGACAAGTAGAGAAGTAGAGATGAGCGCGCAAAAAATTCTCGCGTACCACTCAAGAAAGGCTATGAATTGCTGACTGAGAACAAACGGCAGATGATTCTATGGACTGTTTTCTTGTTTTTTTTTTCTGATTGGAACGTCTTGTTATATTTATGGTCACATGTACCATACAGGTACTGAAACAATTTGAGTATACATACTGTACGTACTGCTGGTAAGTCACATTCTCACATTCTTACACATGGTAAAAACTATGCATATATTAAATCGACACTTTGGAATTTCTGAATTTGAGATAGTTTGATATGTTTATCCGCGTGGTGTTCCAATAGTCGACGTGCCAATATTTTTTTTTGTATCCACTATCCTTTCAGACTGCACCTGCCCTTACTCTCTCAGCTGTCCACGTGCCTATGATAGTTTCCTGTAACAAAAAAAATATGGCCATTCTGTTTTTTACCCGACAATTTAACTTTACGACCCCATTTTTCAACGAGTGCGAGAAAAATATTTCAATTATCTTTCACAGTCTTTGACTCTTTGTGGATTGGAGTTTTTATAAAAGATTCAACTACAAACATTATAAACATCACTCCGCACGCTTATAATTTATTCAAAAATGAATGACGCGAAGCAAACGGATTATGCTGCCGAGTTTCTCTGGCCAAGCGAGGTAAACTCTTTCCTTCTGTTCTTGTTTTACTTTTTTCTTACACACATTCAACAAAATTACCCTAGGAATATAAGAAAGAATCATTCGTACAAGCTCGCGATCAATATGATCGAATGTATAAAGAATCAATTACAGATCCTTCTGCCTTTTGGTCTGCCATCGCTTCAGAATTTTACTGGAAGAAGGAGTGGGATCCTGCAAATATAGTTCAAGGGAATTTCGACACAACGAAAGGGCCAATTTCTACCTCATTTTTTTCGGGGGCACAAACTAACATAGCTTGGAACTGTTTGGACGCACAAATCTCCAAAGGTCGAGGTGATACTGCTGCATTTGTCTGGGAAGGTAATGGGCTGGATGAGAATAAGACGATGTCCTACTCAGAAGTCTGTTCCGAGGTGAACAAACTTGCTAACTGGCTCAGAAATATTGGAGTTAAAAAAGGTGACCGCGTCATTATTTATATGCCGATGATCCCAGAATTGCCAATTTCTATGCTCGCATGCGCGAGAATCGGAGCGGTCCATGGAGTTGTCTTTGCTGGTTTCTCTGCCGAGTCTTTGGCACAACGCATAATTGATTCTGAAGCCAAAATTATTTTGACGTGCAACGCAGTTCTACGAGGCACCAAGTTACTTGATCTCAAATCTATTGTCGATAGTGCGATAGGATTAGGTGGGGACGGATGTAGGATCACGCATTGTTTGTGCGTCGCAAATGAACGAGCGGTACCATTTTCGGAGTCAAATTTTATTCTAGAGCGGGATTTCTGGTGGAAGGAAACTGTCGAGAAAATGAGTTCGACGTGTGAGACTGAGTGGGTTGACGCAGAAGATGCCCTTTTCATGCTGTACACATCCGGCTCCACTGGAAAACCGAAGGGTGTAGTCCATACAACGGGCGGCTATATGGTTTATGCTGCTACGACCACAAAATATGTATTCGATTTAAAACCTGGAGATTTATTTTGGTGTACAGCTGACTGCGGATGGATAACTGGACATACATATGTAACATACGGTCCGCTTCTCAATGGTGCAACGTCCCTAGTTTTTGAAGGAGTTCCGAATTATCCCGACCCAGGGCGTTGTTGGGAAATAGTGGATAAATTTGGGGTTCAAGTTTTCTATACAGCACCAACCCTGATACGATCTCTTCAACGAGAAGGTGATGACTACGTTAAAAAGTACTCTCGATCGAGCCTTCGCTTACTCGGGACTGTAGGAGAGCCGATAAATCCAGAAGCATGGAAATGGTATCATAAAGTTGTTGGAAACGGTAAGTGTCCTATAGTTGATACCTGGTGGCAAACTGAAACAGGAGGGCATCTTATTACCCCATTACCTGCAGCTTTTCCTTCAAAACCGGGCTCTGCGGCTTTGCCTTTTTTTGGTGTCGAACCTGTAATTTTGAATGAGCAGGGAAAAGAACTTTTAGGAGAATGCGAAGGACTCCTTTGTATCAAATCTCCCTGGCCGTCCATGATGCGAACGGTATATGGCGACCATCCTCGTTACGAAACTGCATATTTTAAGCCTTTCCCTGGTTATTATTTTACGGGTGACGGAGCGCGACGAGATAAAGATGGTTATTATTGGATTACAGGACGTGTTGATGATGTCATTAATGTCTCCGGTCACAGAATAGGTTCTGCTGAGGTTGAAAGTGCGCTGGTTTCACATTCTCTATGTACGGAAGCTGCAGTGGTAGGAATCGAGCACGCCATAAAGGGACAGGGGATTTATGCATATGTTACAATACTTGATGGTGTTGAGTATACTATGGAGCTTAAA
>Ga0181606_10001286_pt1 | contig 22011 bp, 22 predicted proteins | sample 041ome_10_FD_132994 | JGI IMG/M metagenome (GOLD analysis project Ga0181606, IMG submission 132994) | Coastal salt marsh microbial communities from the Groves Creek Marsh, Skidaway Island, Georgia - 041412US metaG (megahit assembly) | ecosystem: Environmental > Aquatic > Marine > Intertidal... | reverse complement strand
TATTGTGCCCGACATTTTGATTTTCCTATGGCCGAAAATTTTAAACACGCTAAACCTATCGCAATCACATTACGAAACGCAATTGCGAAAGGACAATTTTCATGGAGATTTCCACTGGTGTAAGCCTGCCCGATGCAACTCTTTTGATGAAAGATGCAGATGGGATCCATTCGGTTTCATTGGCTGACAAGATGAAAGGCCGGAAAGTAATTATTTTTGCAGTTCCAGGTGCATTTACACCGACGTGTTCATCCGCACATGTACCAAGTTTTATCCGAACAAAAGATGCGTTTGCAGCAAAGGGCGTGGACGAAATTATTTGTATTTCTGTGAATGACCCGCATGTCATGCACGCATGGGGCGAAGCGACGGGCGCAACCGAGGCAGGGATCACAATGTTGGCTGATGCCGAAAGCGCCTTTACCAAGGCGATCGGCATGGATTTTACCGCGCCACCCGTTGGCCTGATCGACCGCGCAAAACGATTTGCGATGTATGTCATTGATGGTGTTGTTCAGGTTTACGCACCAGAGGTTGGCACAGGTGTCTGTGATCTATCTGGTGGTGAAGCGTTACTGGAACAAATCTAGCGTTATTCGGTTTCCTCGGGTGTGTCCCGACGGAATGGCCCATAGCTTGTTAAAATTTCAATATCCTGTTGGTTGGCGTCACGTTCGGCAACCAAATATTCGCGGACCGCACGATCAAATCCTGGGTCATTTACCCAATGCAGAGAATATGTTGTGGACGGCATGTAACCACGCGCCAGTTTGTGTTCGCCTTGTGCACCTGCCTCAACCCGCAAAAGACCATGTTCAATGGCGAAATCGATGGCTTGATAGTAGCATAATTCAAAATGCAGGCAGGGGTGATCCTCGATACAGCCCCAATAGCGTCCGTAAAGCGCATCACGCCCGATGAAATTTAGGGCACCAGCGACGTAGCCTTGATCATTTTCTGCGAGGACCAATAGCAAATCATCACGCATCGTTTCTTGGATTTCATCAAAGAAGGCACGCGTCAGATAGGGTGTACCCCATTTGCGCGCACCCGTGTCCTGATAAAATTGCCAAAAGACATCCCAATGATGTGCTTCAATCTGCTCACCCGTTAATTGCAAAATGCGCCCGCCAAAGGCTTGGGCCGTTGCGCGTTCTTTGCGAATGTTTTTGCGTTTGCGCGATGCAAGCGCATCCAAGAAATCAGCAAAGGAATTGAACCCTTGGTTATACCAATGAAATTGCTGCGTTTCGCGCTGAAGAAGGTCAAATTTCCCGCCCATTTCATATTCACTTTGCGTACAAAATGTGGAATGCAAAGATGAAATCTGGTTTTTTTGGGCAAATTGGCATGCCCCTTCGATCATCGCACGAAAAGCTTGTTCGTGATTTTCGGGTTTTGTCAAAAAACGCCGCCCCGTTGCAGGAGTAAATGGGGCCGCAATCTGAAGTTTTGGATAATAGCGCCCCCCCGCCCGTTCATAGGCATGTGCCCAGTTATGATCAAAAATATATTCACCCTGAGAATGGGATTTCAAATACATTGGCGCTGCACCGATGATTTGGTCCTGATCACGCACAATCATGTACAGCGGTTGCCATCCTGTTCCTTCACCCACTGATCTGCTGTCCTCAAGGGCGCGCAAAAAGCGGTAGGTGGTGAAGGGATCAAGCGGTCGGTCAGACATGGTCTGGGGATCGGCGCAGGCATCCCAATCCTGAGCGTTGAGCGCAGAAAGAGATCCAATTATTTCAACCGAAATGTCGCAATCGCTCATCTGCTCCCTCTCCATGGTGATCAAGTGATTTTTGGGTTTCAAAATTCAAGGATGCGCGGCCAAATAGCCTTCAAATGTGATGTTATGGGCAGCCAGTCTTGCAACGGCCTCGGCATCTGGGCTTCGAATGGTCCAGGTGAAAATCGCTGTCCCCTGTTCCTTAAGCTTTTGGATGCATGGTGTTTCTAATTCCAGCGCGAAATGCGAAACGAAACTATACCGTTTGGGATCAAAATCTGCAATTTGGGATAAATGCGCGGCTCGCTCTGCATCAATGCCCCAACTTGGATCCATAAAACTGTCTGTGGTCAACCCCAGTGACACGTCAGGTGTCAGTTTCGCGAAATTTTCGATCATGTAGGGATTAAAGCTCATGACCGCAACTGGTCCGTGATAAGAGGATAGAGCATCAATAGTTGCCTGCTCTAATCGATCGTCGGTTTGCAGAAGTTGCTTGCTTTGATCTTTTAGCTCAATCAACAAGGGGACCCGCCCATCAATCAAACGCAAAATATCCTCAAGCGGTTCGATCACGTCCTGTCCGTTTCCCACCTCAATCTGTGACAACTCGGCAGCAGTATAATCCGAAATATCGCCACGTTTATCCGTCAAGCGGCCCAGCGTTTCATCGTGAAATACCATCGCGCGACCATCTGAGGAAAGTTGCAAATCAATTTCGATGGTATAACCGTGTTCGATTGCGGCGATAATGGCGGATCGGCAATTTTCGTAAACGCCTTTTGACGCATTATGCAATGCACGATGCGCGATAGGAGTTTTCAAAAACGCAGAATCTAGTTTGGGCATTATTTGATCTGAAAAATGCCTTCGATTTCAACAGCAACCCCCAATGGCAATGCCGCGGCGGAAACGGCGGAACGAGCGTGTGCCCCTGCATCCCCAAACACATCCCCGAATAAATTGGACGCACCATTGATGACTTGGGGTTGTTCTGTGAAGTCAGGTGTGGAATTAACAAACCCTGTCAATTTCACAACCCGCACAAGGCGGTCCAAATTGCCATCACAGGCAGCCTTCAACTGTGCCATCAAACCCAGTGCGCAGGTACGCGCAGCCGCTGCACCGGCTTCTGTATCCATGTCGTCGCCTAGTTTACCTTTGATCAGGCCATTTGCGTCTTGGGAAATTTGTCCAGATACATAAACCATGTCTTCGATCACAACAAAGGGCACATACTTTGCTGCAGGTGCAGGAGCCGTAGGAAGAGTAATTCCCATATCGGCCAATTTCGCGTCGTAGTTCGCACTCATTTCTTCGTATCCTTATTTTGCTTGCTGCGACGCTATCGCGAAAAAATTAGGGTGAAAAGGGGCTTTATCCTTCTTGGAATACTTTTGCGAAATAGTCGGTCAGTGGTTTGAGCAAATAGCTGAGCGGAGAGCGACCATGAACTTACAACATGTAAATCGGACCCGTCAGCATGAGAAGATTTGCAAAAAACTGAACATGCCCACAAACCAAAATAAAGAAAGGCTTTTACATCTGACATCCCTTAGCTCGGCCAAGCCTGGCTTTTTGCTGCGACGAGCTTGTATATAAATACTCAATCTAATTATCGTGATCGTATGACTTGCGTTGAACCAGTTGACCATATGTCTTAATTTCATCGAAAGGTGTATTGAAAATTCTGAATACGGTTTTCTTTCTTCTCCATTCACCTATGTATAGGGCATTGTTTCAAGCTTTTCGGAATTTTTGCATGCGTGGTTTAAAAATTGTTTTAATGTCATTCTGCTTAACAGGGCTGGTAGCCTGTGCTCAGCCAAGTGCGATCGGTGAAATTAATGATCCCCACGAAGAGCAGAATCGCAAAATGCATGAATTGAATAAAGCAGTTGATCAAGCCGTTTTGAAACCTGTAGCGCAAACATATAGTGACATGCTTCCGGATCCTGTTGAAGACGCGGTGTCGAATTTTGCAAACAATCTAGGCATGCCTTCGAATGTCTTGAACCACCTTGCACAAAGCGAAGTCGACTATGCCATTGAATCCACGGGTATCTTTCTAATAAATTCTACAGTTGGCTTGGGTGGTTTGGTCGATGTCGCGGGCTGGAACGGTCAATATGCGCATGCCACAGATTTCGGCGAAACCCTGGCAAAATGGGGTTTGGGCGAAGGTGCCTATGTCGAACTCCCGTTATTGGGTCCTTCAACAGAACGCGCGGCACTTGGTAAGCTATTGGATAGAGTCACTAATCCGCTGTCCCAACTGTCGGTGGCGCAACAAGGCATCGCGACAGCGGCGAAAATCGGCGAAATTTTGAGCGATCGCGTTGAATATGATGACGTTATTGATCAAACGCTTTACAAGAGTGCTGATAGCTATTCTCAAACGCGGATTTTATACTTGCAAAGACGTCGTAATCAGCTTGACTATCAATTCGATGGTGAAGATTCAGTATTTGAGGAACTCTATGGGAGCAAATAATTTTGATCGGCGTACATTATTGTTAGCAAGCTGTGCCGTCACTGCGTTTTTGGCAACCCCAATCTCCGCTTCAACGCCACGTGACGCGGAAAAGTTTATAACGCGATTGACCAAAGACATTAACAAATCAATCGAGGCACATGTATCTGATGCGTCATTATTCGCACAATTTGAAAAAATATTCCGCAATTATGCAGATGTATCGACGATTTCTCGCTATGTATTGGGAGCGGATGCACGCAATGCAACCACGAAACAATTGGCTGAATTCGGCGACGTATTTGTCGCATATATCGCACGAAAATATGGTTCATACTTCAAGGATTTCATAGGCGGTGAAATCAAAGTGCTTGGTTCCCGTGCGGTCAAAAAATATTTCGAGGTCAAAACATCCGCAAAATTACGCGGTCAGGAACCAATGGAAGTTTTGTTCCATGTATCGGATCGTTCGGGATCATTGTTGTTGTTCAATCTTTACGTCGAAGGAGTTTCGATGCTGCTTTCTGAGCGTAATGAGATCGGGTCGATGTTGGATAAGCGTCGAGGTGATTTGGATAAATTGATTGCGGATATGCGCGTCCTCACCGCAAGCTAGTCCAGGCCAAAGATTCCGCGCAATAGGCGATCAATTGCGTTGCTTTCGTTGTCTCCGCTGTCTGGAATGGGCGCACCAATCGCTCCAGTAGTGGATATGTTACGCGACATCGGTAGGGGTTTTGGCGCGCGGTCCTCGTGAATGCGCTTCATCGCTTCGCGCCAAATTTCAGCGGGCAAGCCGCCCCCAGTAACACCCGTGAGCGGTGTGTTGTCATCATATCCCATCCAGACACCTGCCACATAGTCTGCTGTGAAACCGATAAACCAGGCATCGCGTGCGCCTTGGGTTGTACCCGTTTTTCCAGCGATTTCCCATTCCTCAAACCGTGCGCGTTGGCCCGTTCCGGTGCGGACAACATTTTCCATCATTGCTATCAAATCGTGCGCAGATTTTTTTAGGATGACCTGTTCACCCAGGCGCTTTGATCCGCTAGAAAACAGCGACGTTTCACCAGTTATACGCAGATCTGTGATGCCGTGGGGAGTGACCGAGAGGCCCTGATTAAGAATTCCTGCATAGGCACCTGTCATTTCAATTAACGTCGATTCAGATGCGCCAAGTGCAATTGCGGGACCCTGTGCAAGATCCGCTGAAATACCAAAGCTCGATGCAACTCGACGCACATTTTCGCGTCCTACGGCCTCTGAAATGCGGACGGCGGGAATGTTTAATGATTGACGCAACGCCTCGTTCAGGGTGACCGTTCCATAGAATTCCTTGGTGTAATTCTTGGGACTCCATGGAGCTGATCCTGGTACAGTTAATGTGATTGGCTCATCCACAACTGTGTCCATCGGGGAGTATCCCAGATCAAGTGCGGTGGCATAGACAAAGGGTTTGAATGCTGATCCAGTTTGGCGCAGGGCTTGCGTTGCGCGATTAAATGCGCCCGCAACCTTTGTCTGCCGTCCCCCTACCATCGCGCGAACTGCGCCATCAGCGGACATCACGACAATTGCGGCTTGAGCTTTGGACCCAGGGCTTACTCTGTTGTCAAACACCCATTTTAGGGCTTCTTCCGCTTTCGCTTGGATCGTTTGATCTAGCGTTGTCTTAATTATGACGTCTTCGGTTGTGGTCCGTGTCAGGAAATCAGGTGCCTCTTGCATCACCCAATCCGCGAAATAACCGCCCGCTTGGGCCGTCGCTGCGTCTGAGAGTTGCGCAGGATTGAGGCGGGCAAGTTGTGCCGAGGTGGATGAAATGTATCCCTGCGCCTCCATTAATCCGATGATCAGGTTTGCGCGTTCTTGTGATCGTTTGAGGTTATTCGTCGGCGCGTATCGCGATGGAGCGACCAATAATCCAGCCAGCATTGCGGCCTCTGATACAGTCACCTCTGCCGCTGATTTACCGAAATATCGATGGGATGCGGCCTCAAACCCGCGCGCGCCTGCGCCCAAATATGCGCGTGCAAGGTAAATCGTTAGAATTTCATCCTTGGTGTATTTTAATTCAAGGGCGAGCGCGAATGTCGCCTCTTTCACTTTGCGCCAAATTGATCCTTCTTGGCAATCGCGTTCATAGGCACGTTCGTTTTTCCATTTCTTCGGGTCAAATTCCGTCCCCATACACAGCAATTTTGCCGTTTGTTGGGTTAACGTTGATCCGCCGTGTCCGGATAATGGGCCACGCCCTTCGCGCAGGTTGATACGGATGGCACTTGCTAGACCGCGTGGCGAAATTCCGATATGCTGGTAATATCGTCGATCCTCTGTTGCAATGATGGCGTTTTTCAAATGGGGAGATACAGTGCTGGCAGTGATGATCCCCCCAAATTGCTCACCACGCCAAGCAAATACCGCACCACTTCGATCCAATAGCGTCACAGACCCTTTCGCGCGCCCATCAAGTAACTCTTCATAGGGCCTTAGATCTCGCATGTAGTAGCCAATGCCAATGGTCAACATAATGGCGATGGCCAAGGCAACACGCCAAAAAATACGCCACAAAACCGTGACGACAAAACGAACGAGCCCAGAAATAAATCGTGTAATTAGGTTTCCACGCTTTTTCTTGGCGGGCGTTGTTTTGTGTTTTGTCGTGCGTTTTTCCTTGGCTGATTTTTTTGCTGCACCCGTTCTGGGATAGCGATTCTCGGCGACTAAACGCGGTTTGTTGCCCTTATTTGTCATTTATTGCTCGAATTTTTTGTTCTATTTACGCCAAATTGGTATCGAATGCGCGTAAAAAATTGTGAAAAAATATAGTAAAAAAGATTAAAAAATAATCATTTAAAAAATATAGATTAAAATATGTGCAAAATAGTAGATTTTTAACGCGAGTTTGCCTTGGATTTCTTCTCAGTCAGAAATTTCACGCCTTGGATAGAGCCACGGAACTTTGTGTAATTCCAAGGAGGACGATGTGAAACTGATCATAGCAACAATTAAGCCTTATAAGTTGGATGAGGTTCGAGAAGCACTAACTGAAAAAGGTGTCAGAGGCATGATGGTGTCCGAAATCAAAGGTTTTGGTGCACAGTCTGGCCATACCGAGATTTATCGCGGCGCTGAATACACCGTAAATTTTGTTCCCAAAATTCGCATCGAATTGGTCGTCGAAGCGGCGCAAGCCGATGACGTTGTCAAAACAATCACCGATACGGCGCGCACTGGGAAAATTGGGGACGGAAAAATCTTTGTACTAGACGTAGAACAAACAATTCGTGTGCGAACCGGCGAAACCGGCGCGGACGCTATTTAGAAGGAATGAGACTATGAAAAAACTTAGCAATCGGATTTCAATTGCTGCGCTGGGACTGTTGGGGACCGCCAGCAGTGCAATCGCTCAGGACGTTGCCGTTTCTGTACCAACGGATAGTGTTTTCATTCTGAATTCACTGTTGTTCTTAATTGGCGGATTTTTGGTTTTCTGGATGGCTGCAGGCTTTGCCATGTTAGAGGCGGGATTGGTGCGTTCTAAAAACGTTACAATGCAATTGACCAAAAACATGGGTCTTTTTTCGTTAGCAGCGGTCTTCTACTACCTGATCGGATATAATTTGATGTATCCACTTGGTACCTGGTCTGTTGACGGCATTCTGTCAGGTGTCTTTGGAACAGCGGTACTTGAGGCGGTTGGCGTTGGTGCAGATGGCGTTGATGATTATGGTTATGCCTCTACTGGCTCTGACTTCTTTTTCCAGTTGATGTTCTGTGCGGCAACTGCATCGATAGTGTCAGGTACTTTGGCCGAGCGGATCAAACTATGGCCTTTTCTAATTTTTACCATCATCCTAACTGCTTTAATTTATCCAATCCAGGCAAGCTGGAAATGGGGCGGTGGTTTCCTTGATGCGATGGGGTTCCTTGATTTTGCGGGTTCGACTGTTGTGCACTCTGTTGGGGGTTGGGCAGCGTTGATGGGCGCAGTAATCCTTGGTCCACGTATCGGCAAATACGCTAAAGACGGTAGTGTGATCCCAATGCTAGGTTCAAACCTACCATTGGCTACGTTGGGTACATTCATCCTGTGGATGGGTTGGTTCGGTTTCAATGGTGGATCACAATTGGCGATGGGGTCGATTGGTGATGTCGCTGATATCTCACGTATTTTTGCAAACACAAATGCTGCAGCCGCGGGTGGTGCTATTGTCGCGCTGATCCTAACACAGATGCTGTACAGTAAGCCTGACCTAACCATGATCTTAAACGGAGCCTTAGCAGGCTTGGTTTCCATTACGGCAGAACCCCTGACTCCATCATTGGGTGCGGCTACCTTAATTGGTGGCATCGGTGGCGTGATTGTTGTCTTTGCGGTTCCAATGTTGGATCGCATGAAGATCGACGATGTTGTGGGTGCGATCCCAGTCCACCTATTGGCAGGCATCTGGGGGACCTTGGCTGTTCCGTTGACGAATGGTGATGCAAGTTTCAGCGTTCAAATTACTTCGATCGTAATTGTTGGATTATTTGTGTGTGTCACCAGCGGCATCGCATGGTCGATCCTTAAGGCGGTTATGGGTATTCGCGTCAGTGAAGAGGATGAAATCAACGGTTTGGATACATCCGAATTGGGAATGGAGGCCTATCCAGACTTCACCAGAGGATAATTTTTTGCAAATGATGAAAGGGGGTGGCTCGCGCTTCCCTCTTTTTTTGCTTCATTTAAACATCGATTTAGGTGGAAGAGTATGAAACTGGTTTCTTCGTATTAAGATCGGATTTAAAGTGGAACATTCAAGATGTTCTCTGACTTTGATAAAGCGGGTGAGATGTGGGTTGAAACAGGTCATTGAAATTGCCGAAAGTGGTTTCGCAGTCATTTTCGAAACATGGGATGATACAGGAATTGCCCGCATGCATATCACATGGCAGTCAATTGGTGAGGCGAGCGATCCAGACGAAATCTGGAACGTTTAACGGCTATAGCAAACCGTCGTAAATTGGTTCCAGAGTTTGATCATCAAAGAGTGATGAAACAGATGTGCCGTTCCACGTATTCAAAATTGCTTGTGCGAACATCGGTGCAGTCGGAAGGATACGGATGTTATGCGCACCTTTGACCGCTTCGGTTGGTTCAATTGAATCGGTTATGACCAATGATTTCATAACTGAATTTGTAACACGTTCGACCGCAGGGCCAGACATCACACCATGGGTGATATATGCATGAACCTCGCATGCGCCCGCTTCCATGAGTACTTCAGCGGCCTTACATAGAGTACCTGCTGTATCGCACATGTCGTCAACGATGATGCATTTTTTGTCTGTCACATCGCCAATGACTGTCATACCCGCAACTTCGCCTGCCTTTTCGCGACGTTTGTCCACAATCGATAGGGGCGCACCAATGCGTTTGGCTAATTCACGCGCGCGCGCTACGCCGCCAACGTCGGGTGAGACAACCATCATATCGTCCATCGAATCCGCAAACTTACTTTGGATGTCCAATGCAAAAATCGGTGAGGCGTAAAGGTTATCAACGGGAATATCAAAGAAGCCTTGGATCTGTGTCGCATGCAAATCCATGGTCAGAACACGCTCGATGCCCGCCTCGACAATCATATTTGCGACCAGTTTTGCTGTGATGGGTGTGCGTGCTTTGGTGCGACGGTCTTGGCGTGCATAACCAAAATATGGAATGACGGCTGTGATGCGTGATGCGGATGAACGGCGCAGGGCATCGGCCATAATCAACAATTCCATGAGGTTGTCGTTCGCTGGGTTTGATGTTGGCTGAATAATATACATATCCTCGCCGCGCACATTTTCGAAGACTTCTACAAAGATTTCTTGGTCATTGAATCGTTCAACACGTGCGTCTACCAAATCAATGGTTAATCCACGGTGCAAACTCATACGACGCGCTATAGCTTTTGCGAGTGGTAAGTTGGCGTTGCCGGCGATGAGTTTTGGTTCATTTGCTGCCATAGATTTCAGTCCCCAGGTGCGAAATGTTACAGATTCGTGACGTTGATATCGCTTAGCACGGCAATACCGTGAGGCAAAGCAAACAAAGGCGTGACTGCCTCAAAAGGATATCAAAATATGCCAAAAATCGACTATTTTTTCACACCCTTGTCTCCATATACCGATTTGGCGGGAGGCAATTTGGAAAATATCGCGGAAAATGCGAGTGTCTCGATCCATTATCGTCCCCTAGATGTGATTTCCTTGTTTGAGCGCACAGGAGGTGTTGCATTGCCTGACCGGCATACGTCACGGCTTGACTACCGCGCACAGGATCTAACGCGCTGCGCAGCAATGTTGGATATGCCGTTTCATTTGAAACCTGCACATGTGCCAAACAATCCCGTACCTGCATCCTATGCAATCATTGCGGCGCAAAATGTGGGAAATGGTGAAGTAGGTGGATTGGTTCAGGGAATTTTGTGAGCCGCTTGGGCAGAGGAAAAGGACATTTCTGATGATGCGATTTTGCAAGACTTGCTAGCGGCCAATGGATTTGATCGCAGTCCTACGCTGACTGGAATTTAAATGGGGGGAACATACACGCAAAACCTTGAGGACGCAGTGTTACATGGGGTTTTCGGTACTCCATTCTATATGTTAGAGAAGGTCTCAAAATTCTGGGGTCAGGATCGACTTGCGGATCTTGAGGCTTATCTAACCAAAGGCTGATAAATTGACAAAAGATACACGCGCGGGATTGTCCATAAACCACATGGTTCTGGGCGATGGAAGCGAACGCGCATTGATGATGCACTGTACTTTATCATCCGCGCGCGCCATGGCACCATTGGCAATGGCGTTTGAAAATCGCTTCACAGTGACTGCCTTTGACCTTCCGGGTCATGGTCAAAGTGCCAAATGGGATTTCAACGGCGATTTTCAGGATCGTGTAACAGAAATTGCCGAAAGTTTTATAGACGGGCCGATACATTTGATTGGGCATTCGTTTGGCGCGACCGTTGCTTTGCGACTGATGTCCAAGATGCCAAATCTTGTAAAATCAGCGGTTTTATTCGAACCAGTGTTTGTTGAAGCGGCCTTTCAGCGCAACCCAGCATTGCGTGCGTCGTATGAATTAGAGGCGCAAGGGTATGTTGAAGCAGTCAAAAACAATGATAAAGAGCGCACAACAATCGAATTTCTGAAAATGTGGGGCGACGGTACTCCATGGGAGGCGATCCCACTAAATTTACGCCAGTCGATGATTGATAAAATTGATGTTGTTGACGCGGGAACACCCGCGTTGCATCAGGATTTACATGGTTTGTTGGGCCCCGCTGGTTTGATAAATTATACAGGCCCTGCATTGTGTATTCGTGGCGCGCGCAGCATTCCTATCATGCAGGATATCCATTCAGCATTGGTTGATTTGATGCCCCAAGCCAGTGATCACGCAATTCAGACGGCGAGCCATATGGTGCCAATGACCCATCAGGCAGAATGCGTTAAACTGATGCAGGAATTTTATCAAAAATCAGGATTTTGATGCGCCGATTTTTGGTTCTGTCCCAGCCACGATGCGTGAAATATTCGGACCGTGGCGGTAAAAAATTAACAGAGCCAATGCCGTGGCCAAGCCTGAAATTGTTGGGAACCCAAGGATTGCAGCCCAAATCGGTGCCAAAAGTGCTGCTACCAATGCCGACAACGATGAGATGCGAAGTGCGAATGCAGTGACAAGCCATGTCAAACATGCAGCAACGCCAACGGGCCATGCAATCGCAAGCAAGATTCCCAAAAACGTTGCAACGCCCTTGCCACCCTTAAATTGGAGCCAAATCGGAAAACAGTGACCAGCGAATGCAGCCAGCGCAGCGAGTTGAGCAGCATCTGGTGCAGCAAATGTCATAGCAATCAAAACGGCGACGACACCTTTTCCACCATCAAGGATAAGGGTGGCCGCCGCTGCGAATTTGTTTCCCGTGCGCAAAACATTTGTGGCCCCAATGTTACCTGACCCAATTTTACGCAGATCGCCAAGTCCCATAATACCTGAGATCAAAACTCCAAAAGGGATAGAGCCAAGTAGATATCCTATCACGCCCCATTGCGCCATGATCGTGAAGTATGAGGTGAATTCAGGTAGGATGCTCATGCGCGGTAAACCTCTGTTCCGCCGACGAACGTGCGCAACACTTTGCCCTGCAAACGTGCCCCATCAAATGGGGTATTCTTTGATTTCGAATGCAGGTTTTCACGGTTCAAAACATATGGCACATCTGCATCAAATAGCATCAAATCAGCAGGGGCACCGATGCTAATGCGACCTGAATTCAGACCCAACCGCTTGGCTGGATTATATGACGCGGCCCTGAAAATGTGGTTCAACGACAAATGCCCTGAATGATACAGGCGCAGTACTGCAGGTAAAAATGTTTCCAGGCCAACGGCACCTGATGCCGCTGCCTCAAATGGAAGGCGTTTGCTTTCTTCGTCTTGAGGTGTGTGCTGCGAGGAAATGATGTCAATCAACCCTGTTGAAACAGCCTCCACCATCGCGATACGATCATCTTCACTGCGCAGAGGTGGTGTCATTTTGAAAAAGCTGCGGTAATCAGCGATGTCAAATTCATTTAATGTCAGGTGGTGAATTGATGTTCCTGCGGTGATGTTTAGGCCGTTCTTCTTCGCACGCTCTAAGGCGGGCAGTGCGCGCTTAGTTGTAATTTGATCGGCGTGATATGCAGCACCTGTCATTTCGATCATAGAAATGTCACGGTCTAATCCCATGCGTTCGGCCATAGGCGACACATGGGGTAGTCCACGAAGGGATGCAAATTTTCCACTGGTGGCACCCCCACCGTCTGACAGGATGGGTTCTTGAGGGTGGGCAATGATCAATGCATCCAAGGATTGTGCATAAACCATCGCGCGCGCCAAAACCTTCGTATTTTGCACAACGCGATAGCCGTCAGAAAACGCCACTGCGCCCGCATCTTGCAGAAACTTGATCTCTGTCATTTCACGGCCCGCGCGCGCCTTGGTGAGGGCCGCGATGTGTAATACATTCACGGGTGTAACCTCGGCTGCGCGGCGACGTATGAATTCCAACGCTTCAGGTGTGTCAATCGTCGGATCCGTATCAGCCCGCGTAACGATTGTGGTGACACCACCTGCTGCTGCGGCCGCACCTGCGGTTTTATAGCTTTCTTTATGACGTTCACCCGGTTCGCAAACCTTAACACCGATATCAACAATGCCAGGCGCTAGGTATTTACCTGAACAATCAATCACCGTTTCTGCTTTACCTGAAGAATCGACGATTTTGCCGTCGCGAACCATCAGATCGTTGGTTGTGACTTCTTCAGCGGATGGATCGATGAGTTGAGCGTTTTTAAAGAGAATACTCATGCCATGACGCCCTTCTGATTTTGCATGTTGCGCGCCAATAGGTGCATTGCAGCCATGCGAACGCCAACGCCCATTTCGACCTGTTCTTGAATTACCGAACGGTTGATATCGTCGGCAATTTCGCCGTCGATTTCAACACCACGATTCATGGGTCCAGGATGCATCACGATTGCATCCGATTTTGCAAAACCCAGTTTTGCACGATCCAGACCGTAGCGATGATAGTATTCACGTTCAGACGGGATAAAGCCGCCATCCATACGCTCTTTCTGCAGGCGTAACATCATCACAACATCAACGTCACGCAGGCCCTCTTCCATATCGTGGTAAACCTCAACGCCCAATTCGGCAACATCAGGTGGCATAAGCGTGGCTGGCCCAACCAGTCGCACACGGTTTTCCATTTTCCCTAACAGGATCAAGTTTGAACGCGCTACGCGCGAATGAACGATGTCGCCACAAATGGCGATATTCAAACGATGCAGACGTCCCTTTGCACGCATAATTGTCAGCGCATCCAAAAGGGCCTGTGTGGGGTGTTCATGTCGCCCGTCACCCGCATTTAAAACTGCGCAATTCACTTTTTGAGCAAGAAGATCAACCGCCCCAGATTGGGGGTGGCGCACTACAAGCAAATCGGGATGCATGGCGTTTAATGTCAACGCCGTATCAATCAGGGTTTCACCCTTTTTAATGGAACTGGCCTGCATGGCCATATTCATCACTACCGCGCCCAGCCGTTTCCCGGCCAGTTCAAAACTAGCCTGGGTGCGAGTAGAGTTTTCAAAAAACATATTGATTTGCGTTAATCCACCAAGCGTCGGATCAGGTCGCTCAGACTTGCGGTTTTGCTCTACATACGCGTTTGCAAGATCTAATATCTCTGTGATGGCCTCTTGTCTTAGCGGCTCAATCCCCAAGAGGTGTTGACTGGTAAAGCTCATGTTCGCCCTCACATTTGGTAGTTGGGCTTTACACATAAGCGCGATTTGGCACAAGGGGTGCTTTTCCTTTCGATATGGCCAAGCTAGTTTACTCACATGGAATCGCAGTTGGATTGGCATCAGGCCAAGGCATTACTTGAATGGCAAATTGAACTAGGCGCTACCGAGGCGATCTTGGATGCGCCTGTGAATAGGTTTGAATTGACCGATAAGGCACCTGCAAGGGAACCAGAAAAAGCGCAAAAGCAAACACCTGCCCCACGTGACGAAGAGGTTGATCCTGTTGCGGTTGCCGAAATTGCAGCAGCTGGGGCGCAAGATTTAGTCGGTTTGAAACAGGCAATGGCACAGTTTGAACATTGTCAGTTGAAACGTGGTGCACGGCAATTGGTGTTTGCCGATGGAAACCCAGATGCTAAAATCATGATTGTTGGAGAAGGCCCCGGACGCGACGAAGATATGGAAGGGCGTCCCTTTGTCGGTCGTGCTGGACAATTATTGGATCGGATGTTTGCGGCGATTGGATTGTCACGTACGGCTGATGATGCGGATACCGGAATTTATATTACCAATGTTGTGCCATGGCGTCCGCCGCAGAACCGCGACCCAAGCCCTATTGAGATTGATATGATGCTCCCATTCTTACGTCGGCATATTGCGCTGGCAAAGCCTGAAATCATTGTTGCGATGGGCAACATTTCCTGTCAGGCATTATTGGGAAAACGTGGTGTCACAAAACTTCGGGGTAAATGGGCATCAGGAAGTGGTGTTGACGTCATGCCCATGTTGCATCCCGCATATTTATTACGCAATCCCTTGGCCAAACGTGAAGCATGGCAGGATTTGCAAGCCGTTCAAAAGAGGATCAGATAAACCCGTGTCACGAATTGATGAAAGCAAAGAGTTCATTGCAACGCGCATCGCCGTTTTAACCGTGTCAGACACGCGGCAATTAGACGAAGATAGGTCTGGTCAAACCTTGGTGGATCGCTTGGAACGCGCTGGGCACACTTTGGTTGATCGCAAAATCATTGCGGATGAACGTGATCAAATTGGAGAACAACTGCGCGATTGGGTTGCAGATCCAAATGTTGATGTCGTGATTTCCACAGGAGGCACCGGCCTAACTGGGCGTGATGTGACGGTTGAGGCGCACCGGGATGTTTATGAAAAAGAGATTGATGCATTCGGCACTGTATTCACAATCGTTAGCATGCAAAAAATTGGCACGTCGGCCATTCAATCGCGCGCAACGGCGGGCGTGGCAGGGGGCACGTATCTATTTGCATTGCCTGGATCGCCCGGTGCCTGTCGTGATGCCTGGGACGAAATTTTGGAAAAACAATTAGATTTCCGTCATCGCCCCTGTAACTTTGTCGAAATTATGCCGCGGTTGGATGAACATTTGCGACGGAAATAGTTTGCGGAACGTTCAATTTTTATATGCATGTGACAAACTGATCTTTACGCCTATTTCATGCGTAAGAACTATTATTACACTAAAGGACTAAATCTATGCGCTTTCTTCGTCAGGCTTTAATTGGGCTGGTTCTGATGTCCATGGCTTTGGGTCTTTTGGGATATGCGGCTTATCTGGGATATGAAACCTATAAAGAGGTGCAATCGCGTGAAGTTCGGGCTCCCCAAGCCCGAGAGCGTGTTTTTACCGTCAACGTGAGGTCCGCAGAGCCGCAAACTATTACACCGTATTTGACTGCGTTTGGCGAAGTCCAAAGCCACCGCACTTTGGACTTGCGGATGGCTGCGGGTGGTCAAATTGTGGAAATTTCTCCAAACTTCGCAGAAGGTGGTGTGGTGAAACAGGGCGAAGTTTTGATCCGACTTGATGATGCCGATGCGCAATCTGCGCTCTTGCGCACAGAATCCGATCTAAGTGATGCGAAATTAGAAATCATCGAAGCCGAGCGCGCAATCACGCTGGCCAAGGATGAATTGGCAGCCGCGGTTGAGCAAGAAGCACTGCGAAGTGCCGCCCTATTACGTCAAAAAGATTTGCAGCAACGGGGTGTGGGCACCACAGCCTCGGTTGAGGCCGCAGAGCTTGCCTTGTCTTCGGCAAAACAGTCCGTGTTGTCGCGCCGTAGTGGTTTGGATCAATCAAATGCCCGATTTAATCAGGCAAAGACACGGCTGGCCCGTGCTGAATTGGCCAATAAAGATGCAATGCGGCATCTGAATGACACGGTCATGCGAGCGGAATTTCCAGGGGTCCTAAGCGGTGTCAGTTTGGTGCAAGGTGGTCTGATCAGCGCAAATGAACGTGTCGGTCAGTTGATTGACCCAAACGCACTTGAGGTCGCATTTCGCGTATCCACCCAGCAATATGCGCGCCTGTTGAATGAGGATGGGACCCTGATTGCGGCACCAGCTGACGTATCGTTGTATGCAATCGGTGGATCCGTGACATCCAAGGCCGTGTTGTCGCGCGACAGTGGATCGGTGGCCGATGGTCAGACAGGACGTTTATTATTTGCAAGATTGGATAACGCGATCGGCCTGAAACCGGGTGATTTTGTATCTGTAAAAGTCGAAGAACCTGCATTGCGCTTTGTTGTTGAATTGCCCGCGACTGCATTGAACGCTCAAAACGAATTGCTTGCCGTAGGCGAGGGCGATCGGCTTGAGACAATCAACGTCAATTTGATGCGACGTCAGGGGAATAACGTTCTGGTACGATCCCGCGATTTGCCAGGTCGGGACATTGTTACCCAGCAAACGCCACTTTTGGGTAAAGGCATCAAGGTCAAAGTCCTGCGTGAGGGCGGTTCGATGGAACCTGAAGCGCCCAAAATGGTCAAACTGACAAAAGAAAAGCAGGAAGAATTGATCAAGCGGGTAGAAGGTAACCAATGGATACCAGCAAAACCCAAAGAGCGATTGTTAAACCAACTTCGGACTGGTGAAATCAAAGAAGAAACCTTGAAACGACTTGAAAGCAGAGGAGGCGGCTAATGGTACGCGATCTACCTCAGAGTGCGGGCGGCATCCTCTCTTATTTCACGCGCCACAAGACGCTTGCTAACTTATTATTAGTTGTTCTTCTTTTGGCAGGTGCTGTGGCGCTTCCAAAAATGCGTGCGCAATTCTTTCCCGATGTTGTCGTTGACTCTATCAATATCTCGGTTGCGTGGAATGGCGCGGGTGCAGAAGACGTTGATCAAGGCATTGTAAAGGTTCTTGAACCTGCCTTATTGGCGGTCGAAGGCGTGTCCGGTGCCAGCAGCCGATCGACAGAAGGGCGCGCGCGTATTTCGTTAGAATTCGATCCTGATTGGGATATGTCGCGTGCAAATGCAGATGTTGAAACGGCACTTGATGGCATTTCAACACTTCCTGATGACGCAGAAGACCCTGTCATTTTACGCGGCAGTTGGAGTGATAGCGTCACCGAAGTTGTGATTTCAGGCCCTATTGGCGTCACACAATTGGGTCTGATCGCGGATGAATTTGCGCTTCGATTGTTCAACGCAGGCGTTACCAAAACGTCGATCCAAGGCATTGCCGCGCCGCAGGTTGTGATCGAAGTGCCGACAGCTAAGCTGGTTGCAGAAGACATAACGATGCTTCAAATCGCCAATGCCATTGCAGAGGAAGTCAGCGCAGATCCCGCAGGTGACGTATCGGGATCAAACATGCGGGTGCGGACAGGCGTTGAAAAACGCTCTGCCGAGGATATCTCAGGCATCGTGCTACGTTCAAATGGGGACGGATCCAAACTAACAATCGGTGATGTTGCGTTGCTGCGTGACGAAGGGATCGATCGACTGCGCAGTTTTTATGTGGGCGATAATCAGGCGATTACATTGCGTGTAGATCGATCTGCGGCGGGGGATGCCATTGCCATCCAAGAAGTGGTCAAAGAAGAGGCCGCGAAACTGGAACGCACCTTGCCGCAGGGGACAACAATTGAATTGATCCGAACGCGGGCGGATGCGATTTCTGGACGTCTGAACCTGCTGTTGAAAAACGGTGCGACAGGCCTGCTTTTGGTGGTTGCGTTGTTGTTTTTGTTCCTAAATGCCAAAACGGCGTTTTGGGTCGCGGCGGGCATTCCCACTGCCATGTTCACGGCGATTGCGCTTATGTATGTCGGCGGCATCACATTCAATATGATTTCGCTGTTCGCGTTGATCCTTACGCTGGGCATTATTGTCGATGACGCCATTGTTGTAGGCGAACATGCCGATTTCCGCGCGCGTCGCGGTTTGCCACCTATGTTGGCCGCTGAAACCGCGGCAAAACGCATGGCGCTGCCTGTCTTTGCCGCGTCATTAACAACAATCATTGCCTTCTTTGGTCTGACTGCAATTAGCGGTCGGTTTGGAAGTTTGATCGCTGATATCCCTTTCACTGTAATCGCAGTCTTAGTTGCGTCCTTGGTTGAATGTTTTCTAATCCTTCCAAATCACATGGCGCATTCGATTTCCGTGGGTGATCGTGTGAAATGGTATGACCTGCCTAGTCATTATTTTAATAAAGGCTTCCGTTGGTTCCGTGATTCAATTTTCCGCCGTTTCATCCGTCTGGTGATTACGATGCGGTACGTCATGTTGTCGGGTGCTATCGCGTTATTGATTTCGCAAATCGTGATGATTTGGAGTGGGGCAGTATCATGGCGCTTCATCAATTTCCCCGAACAATCTTCGGTCACTGGGAACTTTGCGATGGTGAATTCAGCCAGCCGTGCAGACACTATGGCGATGATGAAATTATTGCAAGAAAGCGTTGATGAGGTTGCCGCATCCTACGAAAAGGAACATGGCAAAAGCCCGATTGATTATGTTCTGACACAGGTTGGTGGCAACACAGGTCGAGGATTATCAGGGGTTGAAAACAAATCAACGGATCTATTGGGCGGGATCAACATAGAATTGATTGATGCAGATTTGCGCCCCTATTCCAGTTTTGCCTTTGTCGCGGACTTGCAGGACCAGTTAAAGCGCCATCCGCTGTTGGAAACATTTTCATTCCGCAGCTGGCGCGGTGGGCCCGGCGGCGATTCATTAGATGTTCAGTTCTATGGCAAAGACGCCGAAACCCTGAAAGCAGCGGCAGAGGATTTGAAAACCGCTGTCGCACGGTTCCCAATCGTTTCCGCGGTTGAGGATGATATGTCCTATGACAAGGAGGAGATGATCCTGGAACTGACGCCGCAGGGCCAAGTGTTGGGCTTCACCATTGATGGGTTGGGCGCCGTTTTGCGTGGACGACTAAACGGGATTGAAGCGGCCACATACCCCTTGGGCACACGCAGTGCGGAATTGCGTGTCGAATTACCAGAAGATGAATTATCTGCAGATTTCATTGAACGCATGCAGTTGCGTTCTCCGCAGGGCGAATATGTCCCATTGGCCGATATTGTCAGCGTCGAATTGAAAAGTGGATTTTCAACCGTGCGGCGCGAAAATGGGATACGTTTGATCTCGGTAACAGGTGACATTTCCGAAGATGACCCCGTTGCCGCGAACGAAGTGATTGAAGCATTGGAAAATGAAATTCTGCCTGAGATCGCATCAGAACGTCAGGTGGAATGGCGCCTGGCAGGTTTGGCTGAGGAAGAGGACCAGTTTCGAACAGATGCACGTACGGGCCTGATCCTGTGTTTGACGGGCATTTATCTGGTACTTACATGGATTTTCGCCAGCTGGACGCGACCAATAATCGTTATGGCTATTATTCCGTTTGGTTTGATTGGAACGATTTGGGGGCACTATATTTGGGATATCCCAATGTCGATGTTCACTGTGATCGGCCTTTTGGGGATGACGGGGATTATTATCAATGACTCGATCGTTTTGATTACCACAATTGACGAATATGCCGAGGATCGTGGGATTATTCCGTCGCTGATTGATGCGACGGTTGATCGGTTGCGACCCGTTTTGTTGACGACGCTGACCACTGTTCTGGGACTTGCACCTTTGCTTTATGAACGCTCAACACAGGCGCAATTTTTGAAGCCTACTGTTGTTACATTGGTCTATGGGTTAGGATTTGGCATGGTTTTGGTTTTGATTGTCGTACCCTCACTGATTGCCATTCAGCAGGATGTGATGCGCTATCGTATTTCCCTGAAACGCGCGCTGTCGTCACGTAACTCTGGGGTTCGCATAGCGTTCATTGCGGCGGTTGGTGCTATCCTTGCTTGGTTTGCTGCGACGATGGGTGTTTACATTGTGACAGGGTATTTTATCAGCTTTATTGGTGCGGCCCTTAATATGACCCCATCAATTGGGTTGGCATTTGTGACGTTTATTGCTGGCGCGCTTGTGGTTATTGTGACCCTGTTTGTGGCCTCGCACGTGACGCATGCGCGGCGACGAATAAGGGGCGCTTAATCGCATCCTTTGTCTTGTGCCCAAACACCATCGCTTAGAAAATTGATGACAAAACGGTCGCGCGCCAGTGCGATTGTTGTGTCAACGAAAACGTCGGCTTGCATCTGAAACCTTGCATCCTTTCGCGATGTTAATCCATTATTTACCCAAACATCTGCAGATGGGTATTCCACAATAATCCGCGTGTTTTGGTTAAGGTTTTCAGTCCGCGCTGATATGGCGACTAGAAAACCGTTGGGGTCTGCTGATAAATCACAGGTTAATTCTTGTATCCCCAAATCATCCACACTCCATGGACCATTCGCCAATGAGGCCATCAACGCGGATGGGCGCGAATTTGCCTTCGCTAGAATGTCTTGGGACAGTGTAAATGACGTTGGAATGCAGATATCCTTGCATACGCCGATGTCCGCAGATAGCGAAATTTGAACATCCTGATCTGCCACCTTTGGAGATATCAACAAGGGCAAAACGACCGATTTTTCGTATCCAATCGTGGCAAATGCATCGTTGCCAAAAATATTCGGTGCGGGCCATTCGATTGAAATATTTTCCACGTTTCGGCTTGCGGAAAAATCAAACTGCGGAGGAAAACCCGACGCACCGGGGCTGCGCCAATATGTTTTCCACCCGTCCTCTAATTCTAACACCAAACCGGCAATGCGTATCCCGTCGCTTGCGATCCAACCAGGCAGGATTGCAGCTGACTTTAGCCCATCCGCGAACGCAGGTGTGACGATAGCAGCACCTATAAGCATGGCTCGTAAGAAACGTGTAAGCATGTTTCTTTGTGCGCAAAAAATACTAACTTGCCAAGTCACAATTTAGCGATAGGCTAACGATCAGGAGTGAGCGAAATGAAAACCGATCCCAGTTCCTCAAAGAGCCGATCTTTGTCGGGGCAATTTCTGATTGCGATGCCTGGAATAGGGGATTCGCGGTTTGACAAATCACTGATTTTTCTTTGTGATCATAGTGATGAAGGCGCAATGGGTTTGATTGTAAACAAACCCATCATCGAAACCGATTTCGCTAAGATTTGTGATTTTTTGGATATAGAATGCCCACAAGAAAGAGATGTCCCAGTTCTGTATGGAGGACCTGTTGATACCC
>Ga0181606_10001276_pt1 | contig 22056 bp, 14 predicted proteins | sample 041ome_10_FD_132994 | JGI IMG/M metagenome (GOLD analysis project Ga0181606, IMG submission 132994) | Coastal salt marsh microbial communities from the Groves Creek Marsh, Skidaway Island, Georgia - 041412US metaG (megahit assembly) | ecosystem: Environmental > Aquatic > Marine > Intertidal... | reverse complement strand
CTTATCGCAGAACACTACCAAACGATTTGCCAGAAACTCGGAGTCGAGTTTATCTCAGAGCCCGACAACGCCAGATCAAACTACTGGCTCAACGCCATGCTGACAAGTTCCAGAGACGAGAGGGACAAGATACTTCATTCAATGCACGACAACGGCATCCTCGCACGCCCAGGCTGGGATCCTCTACACACGCTCCCAATGTATGAGAATTGCATAACTGGGGATGACTTAAGCCTTACTACACAATTCTTCGATCGCCTCATCAATCTCCCAAGCAGCCCCATGTCTTCACTTACCGAGTGATCGCTCGTACTGTGACTTAGCCTCATCGGAGATAGAGTCGCAAGCCTCAACGGGAAGCAAAAACCCGTGACACAACCTATCCTTCAGCGAAGCATCGACCTCACCAGATTCAATGTCGAAATCTCTGAGGAAAATATCTGCATCACTGACTTGTTCTGAAGAACCAAATTCGAATACTCGCCGTGCCAAAAAGGTTGAATAGTAATCGATTTCAGGTAATCGCTCGGTCATCATGCCAAACTCAGCCGTTGTGACTGGATTCGCGCTCGGATAATCACCTGGACTTTTGAGGAAATCCCTCATCATTCTTCTAAACCGGTTAGCTGCGGCAAGTCGTCGCAAATCGGAGCCATTCATTGACTCATTTGCTCGCAGTTTATCGACCTCTGGTTTGGCCGGGCGTCTGACGTCCAATTTCTTCTCGTACTGAGACCAGAAAAAGTCTGGCCGATCTCTCAAATCATCTGCAGATAGAACAACAATACTTGGAAAAAACTTTCCAAATTCCACTAAAAGATGACCGAGGTTCAACGACTGCTCAATCCAACTACGGTAATCGGACAGAAATTCCTCAAAAGTCTCCGATCCGCCCTGCTTGATTGCCTGACCGTACGCTGACCTGATCCATCGCAAAGGATCTCTAACAATCACAAGGATATGCTTTGGCTCGACAATTGAACTGATAACATGAGCCGAGTATCCGTAAATTCGCTCCATCACTTGATCTGCCACGGTTACGTCCGGGTCATATCCGTATGTGTAGGCCTCGCTTGAGGAATAAACGATCCCCCCCGACAAATCATTAAAATTAATCCCCTGGATTTTCCTCGGCAAAGCTTTGCCTTCAGCGGCATACTTACGGCTGGTGCTAGCATGGAGCGCCGTGTTCGCTTCTACATAACCAGCGTCCTGATTCCAAGCGTTTTGCAAAAATGTGCTCGCACACTTCCCTAGCCCGACGTGCACAAATGCTAACTCTGGCACCTACCCTCTCCTCATCAATTTTCAAAGCCAGAACTAAGGCTATCAAAATTTCTTTGCCTGCGGAAAAAAGATGCCGCTTTTCTGACACCGCACTTTGTAAATGTAAAAACATCATAAAAAACATATATTTAAAAAATTGGCACAGTTGATGCTTTCGTTACGTCAGTAATGAAACCAAGGAGGTCGAAATGACTGTAATCAACACAAACACAAAGGCATTACTCACCCAAAATGCCCTTGCAACAAACCAGCGAGAGCTGGCAGATGCAATGGCCGCTTTATCTACCGGCAAGCGCATCAACGTTGCCGGTGATGATGCAGCAGGCCTAGCCATTTCGACCCGAATGACGTCATACGCTCGAGGATTAGATCAAGCAGTCCGGAACGCCGGCGATGCAATTGCCTTATTGCAAACTATCGAAGGTGCGACGATTGAGTTCACGAATATGATGCAGCGGATGCGCGAGCTGGCGATCCAAGCCGCTTCTGACACTAATGCAAACGCGGAAAGATCCTACCTCAATCTGGAGTTCCAGCAACTCAATCAAGAGATGAACAGAATCGCTGCGAACACGCAGTGGAACGGATTCAATGTCCTTGACGGTACCGCTCGTGACAACGGTGCATGGCGTTTTCAGGTCGGAGCGGATGCTGAACAGATCATTGTGCACTCAGCGATTGATCTCAGAAATCTAATCCCAAGTGCATCTCAAGCCCAACAACTGGCCTTTAAGATTGACGAACAACTTGCGGCGGGTGAGGTCGCTAGTATCACAATCAACGGCCAAACATTTACGGTTACAGGATCGCCCGCAACCACTCAAGCAGGTTCGTTTGCGGTACAAAACGATTTACAGACCGGCAATACAGCATCCTTGACCATTGCTGGCCAGACTTTCACGCTGTCAACAGGCGCATTTGGTAACGTTGGAACAGCACAAATCGCTGCCGCCACTTTGGATCCGGGGGGTAACTTCGGCGAAGGAACTGCAATGTCAGTCACAGTGAATGGGCAAACTTTTGTTCTCGCTGGTCCGGAACACACTGCCACCACGGCACGACAGGCCGCTGTCGCAATCGCATCAGCGATCAATGCTGACACTGCTAAAAATCAGCAAGTGAGGATGACCTTCGCTGCACCGACCGGTGTCACTGTGGCGTCGGTTTTGAATGCCAGCGCTGCAATCACAGTTGGTGTGAATGGGGTTACCTACACCGTCGAAGGCGCACAGCTTTCCGGAACAATGACAATGTCGGCGGCCGCTGTCGCTTTAGCAGCACAGATCAACACTACCCCTCAAGCCCAAGTGGCTCGTGTTCGCGTGACCGACGCTACAGTTACAACTGGCGAACATATGAGCATCAGTATTGGTGGAAACAATTATCTGCTCCTGAGTTCTCTAAATACCAACGGCAGTGATGCTGGAAGTGCACTCAGCCTCCTGGCAGCTCAGATCAATGGATCGGACGCAGCTCAGGTAATGACAGTTTCTGCTGGGGCTAATGCTCTCGCTAATTTGGGATATTTCTCAGCTGCACTCAATGGAACCAGTTATACCTATCGAAATGAGACTGGAGGAACGGTAAACGCATCTGTGGTTGCTGCGGGTATTGCTGATCTAATTAATGGTGATGATGCTGCGCAAATAGAGCGTGTCTCAATGGCTACGCTGACCGTCAATACCAACATGGATTTCACCGCGACAGTGAACGGAACCGCCTACACGGTTGAAGCAGTGAATCACACGGCAAATACCCAAGCGAGCGCCATCGCGCTTCTCGCAAATAAAATTAACAACGGTCAAGATGCCGTAGATGCTTATGCAAGCGGAGCTGTCCTAACACTCCGAGCAAACGTTGCGGGAACTGCATTCTCAACAGGATCGCTATCGATTGGGGCCCAGGCGACGAGGAGCTTTATTCTTTCGACTGCCAATAACACGGCCCAAACCGCGGTATCAGCGGTGGCTTCAGGAGCACTTGTGGTACTGACAGCGCTCACTGCAGGAGAGGCTTTCTCTGCAACTGGAAATCGAGCAGGTACAGCGACTACAGCCACCATTACCACTGCCAACAATGTGGCACAGAGTCTCGTTTCGGCGACTGTCTCTGCTGATGGTGCCGGTGCTACGCTGATCTTGACAGCTACCGAAGCCGGCACTGGATTTACCTACGGAAACAACATCACAGTGCGTGACGCAGCTGCCAGCGCGACCGCGATCACATCTGCGGTCAGAGCAAATCATGCTGGACAAACTGCGGTCTCAGCCACAGTCAGCGTAGCGACACTGATTATTACATCGCGAACTGCAGGCGTTGCCTTCAGTGCGACAAATGCACAGATCGATGTCTACGAGGTGAAATCTCTGTCGATCGGAGCAGCCACCGATGATCATTGGTCGGCGACCATCAACGGCACATCTTATGGTGTCTTATCGGCCATGGGTTCTTGGTCTACTGCGGGTACATCTGCTCAATACGCGGCAAAACTAGCCGAGATCCTGAATAGTGGGACAGTGGCCCAGGTAACCGCCTTCGGAGTGAGCTCAAAAGCGGCGGCAACCTCACAGGCGACAGTTCTTGTTAATGGGGTATCAATCACCACGACTGGAACAGCGACGACATCAGCTGATGTCGCGGCCTCTATTGCCGCATTGATTAATGCGAATACAACGTTGTCGGCTCTCGTGAGTGCTACGGTATCTTCCTACACGCCAAGTGGTGGTACTGCTGGAACACAAGTGATTCTGACGGCCCGGACTGCCGGATTCGCAGGAGCATTTTCTGCTACGGCGGTTCAAATGGCAGATACTGGCTATGGAGCCTTAACCAATGGCGGGATGTCGACCTTAGTCGTCGGTAACATCACCCTCGCAGGCGCTAGTGCGACAGTCTCGACCGCGTCCGCTGGTAATGCGGGTGGAGTCCACACCGCAGTTATTCTCACGGGTACGACACAAGGCGATACCTTCAGTGTGGCCGGGTATAAGAACCTCGCTCAAAATGCCGTGATCGTATCAGCGGTCAGAGACTACGCGGGTGTCTCGGCTGTCGTCAGTACATATGTTGGCAACGGAATTATTCAGTCTGCCGTGAGTGCATCGGTCAGCGGAGCCACCGTCGTTTTGACGGCCCTCACGCCAGGCGTGGGCTTCTCGGCGACAAGTTTTGTGTTGGGGACAGAGAGTTTTTCAACCCTCACCACGGTCGCAAATGATGAAGGTTCCGTTGCCGCATCGGCGATCGCAGCCGGTCTGGCGAGTATGGCAACAGCTTCGTTGTCTGCAATCTCGATTACAGCCAGCGGACAGGCTGTGATTGCCACTGCCGTGACCTCAGCCGTCGCGTTTTCAGCCGGCGTTTTGTCAGATGGTACATCTGCGTTTGCCTATCAAAGCTTGACCGAGGTCTCCGCGGGTGGAACGACCGCCGCGAGCGTAAGGCTCATGTTCGCGAGTGCAATCAATACCCAAATGGACACAGTCCAAGCATCTGGAGTTGTGAGCTCGCTGGTGATTACGGCTGCAACAGCCGGGGCGGGCTTCTCTGCAAGCGACTTAAATTTCAACAACACGGTGATCGGATACGCGACCCTAATGGAAAACGCTGGTGAAGGGTATACCATCAGTACATACGCCGGTGCCCAAGCCACTCTTGAAAAGCTCGATGCTGAGATGCTCTTCATCAATGGTGAGCGAGCGAAGATTGGTTCAGTTGTGAACAGGCTTGAGTATGCGATTGATAATCTGAGAAATGTTTCGATGAATACCAAGGCGTCCCGAAGTCAAATATTAGATGCCGATTATGCGGAGCAGTCCACGGAGTTAGCTCGAACGCAAATTATTCAGCAAGCCGCGACGTCTGTCCTAGCCCAAGCAAACTCGACGCAGGAATCTGTTCTTAAGCTCCTGCAGTAAAAGCTAAACCTTAGGTGTAGGCGGTCATAATCGCCTGCACCTGAGGCATACTGTGAACAAGTGACGATAGAAGGGTGACAAACGCGCAATGCTAAGAGTTGGAATATTCTCTTCTTCTCGCGCTGATTGGAGTATTTTTTCGCCGCTTATAAAAGCGCTAAATTGCGACGACAGCATCAAAATCACCATTTTTGGATTCGCAGAAAATGGGGTGAATTACCATCAAGATGCGCTACCCTTTCACAACGTTAATGTCCGGCTGTTTAACGCAGGATTCAGTTCGGTGGAGACTCGCAATAGCGCAGTGAACTCCTACACAAACACAATCCGCGAACTATTACCTGCACTTCAAGAAGCGACACTCGATGGCTTGATCGTGCTGGGTGATCGTTTCGAAACTTTGGCTGCCGCGACTACTGCCTATTTGCTCGATATCAGGATCATTCACATGCATGGAGGCGAGCTTACGCATGGCTCTCACGATGACTCTATCCGGCATGCGATCAGTAAGCTGTCAGATCTTCACCTGACATCACACGAAGATTATGCTCTTCGACTTTCGCGAATGGGCGAGCGACAAGATAAGATCGCCGTCGTCGGAGCGCTGGGTATCAATCAGTTGTTGATTGAAATCAACGGTGTTCAAAGCCCCAGCAATGAGCCGTTCATTCTCGTCACATTTCATCCGGTAACCAATCATCCTGATCTCGGTTTTTCCGAGTTGGAAGAGTTGTTACACGCTCTCGAGACGATTGACTCTCACCATCTTATTTTCACGGGCACCAACCAAGATCCTGGAGGCCAGCGTATCTGGTCTAGGATTATTGATTTCATATCTGAAAACCCTCTGCGCAGACAAGCAATCTTGAATTTAGGGCCGCACCTATTCCCTCGCTACCTTAGTCACTGCGATTTGTTTGTTGGAAATTCATCTGCCGGCTTGATTGAAGCACCATCGCTGGCGCCTCAAGTCATCAATATCGGAGATCGCCAATTAGGCCGCCTAAGTGCAGACTCTGTCGTGCATGAATTGGCTGATCGACAAAAAATTAAGTCACGCATCAATGAAGCATTAGCTGGGCCGTCAACGACAAAAGAAAACCCCTTCTTTAATGCAAATGGTCCGCAGTTGGCTGCACGATTTATTCTAGATAATCTGCCAACAACACGCTCGATATTCGAGGATCCAAAGCCATGATAAAGACCAAAGTAATCGCTGAAGTTGGAGTAAACCATAACGGTGATTATGGTATTGCCGAAGAACTAATTCACGTGGCCGCGGAAGCTGGTTGTGACTACGTCAAGTTCCAAACTTTTGACCCGAAGAAATTGGTAATGACCGACGTTCAAACCGTTGGCTATCAGCAAAACAATACCGGAGAGTCGTCTCAAAAAAAAATGCTGAATGCGTTGGCCATGCCGTTAGAGTGGCATGAGCGTCTATCTAGCCTAGCCAACTCCTTAGGGATCAAGTTTGCATCGACGGGGTTTGATACCGCCAGTGTCAGTTTTTTAGCAAACTTAGGCGTTCCGTTTTTAAAGATCCCCTCCGGCGAGATAACAAATGCTCGGCTGCTGCTTCATGTCGCGAGACTCCACGTACCCATCATCCTATCAACGGGTATGGCCGACCTTAATGAAATTTCTGATGCAATGGCGATTATTCTATGGGGGATCACCAACGATCATAATCCGAAAAATATCGGGGAAGTCCGCCATCAGTGGAAAAACAGAACGGCCGAAGATGAAGGTCGACTAAAAAATTTGGTAACCATCCTCCAGTGCACTTCCTTATATCCGACCCCCCCGGATCTAGCGAATCTCAGGTGTCTAGAGACACTGAAGACCGAGTTCGGAACTCCTGTCGGATTGTCTGATCACACAGCAGGAATACTGGCTCCGATAGTTGCAGTTGCTTTAGGAGCCACGATCATCGAAAAGCACATTACGATAGATCGCTCGCTGCCCGGTCCAGACCATTTAGCGTCGATTGAGCCTCCCGAGCTCATCCAGATGGTAGCCAACATCCATGAAGTGCATAGCCTGATGGGTGACGGACAGAAAAAACCATGTTCAGCCGAATTAGATCAAAGAAATCAGGTCCGTCAGAGCTTAGTGGCCGCTAGGTCAATAAAGAAAAACGCCGTCCTAGTAGCCGATGACATCACAACAACGCGAGCGAAAAACGGTCGATCAGCAATTTTCGTATGGGATTTAGAAGGCCAATCGGTCAACCAAGATGTCTCCAAAGGAGAGGCCTTATGAGCCCTGTCTTTATTCTCGGAGCCGGTGGTCACAGCTTGGTATGCCAAGAGATCGCGATCCAACAGAATTTAAGGATTGAGGGCCTGATTTCGACCCAAGAGTCACAAAATCGAAAATCCCCTCAAATACCGCTTATTCAGCTTGATGATGATCAATTCATCAGGTCCACCCCAGCCGCACAAATAATCAACGGTATCGGATTAGTTTCAAATTCGATTGGCCACAGAGTGGCTGCGTTCGAACGTTACTCGAGCGCAAAATGGGTGTTTCCAACGCTGATCCATCAGGACTCAATTTGCTCAAAATCAGTGGTTACCGGCCATGGATCTCAAATCTTTGCCGGTGCTGTCCTACAACCTGAGGCTCGGCTAGGGGATAACGTCGTTGTCAATACCGGCGCGTCTATCGACCATGGAAGCATTATTGAAGATCATGCGTTTATTGGTCCAGGCGCCGTAATTTGTGGTGACGTTAGGATCGGTGTTGGCGCCGTCATCGGGGCTGGTGCAGTGGTCCTACCCGGAGCTATCCTCGACTCATACTCTCTCGTCAAAGCCGGGACAGTTTTTAAAGGCATTTCATGACGACAGACACCAAACCATATCTGGTCGCAGTCATACCAGCTCGAGCGGGGAGTAAACGCCTGCCGAATAAGAATCTTATGAATCTCGCTGGGAAACGACTAGTTGAATGGACCATCGAGGCTGCAATTTCGGCTAATGTTTTCGACGAAATCATTCTCACAACCGATAGCGCAGAATTACTGGCTATCGGTGAACAGTACTCCATCATCAGTCATCAGAGACCTGCTCAACTGTCGGGGGACAACGCCACCACTCTTGAAGCAATTTTAGATTCGGTCGAACATGTCATGCAGAGTGCCAACATCGTCCTACTCCAACCAACTTCGCCACTCAGAACAGCGGCCCAAATCATCCAGTCGATAGAAAAATTTAACAGTTTTAGAGGGAACTGCCTGGTGTCCGTTTGCGAAATCGACCACCCAATAGAATGGACCGGGTTTATCAACAATCACGATCAATTTGTCGATCATCAACTGGGATTTGACACACGCTCACAGGACCTGCCGAAGAGATACCGACTCAATGGGGCAATATATATCACTACCTTGAGCCGTCTCAGGGAAGGGCACCCATTGATTAGTGCTCAGCCTCTGAGTTTCGTCATGGATCGAAGAACGTCAGTCGATATCGATGAATTGGTTGACTTCAAACTCGCCGAGCAATTGCTGATTGACGAGACTAGTTGTTGAGATTACTGATCAATGCTTGCGCTTTCTGGAAATCGTCGATCCTGCCGATATCTATCCACGTTCCATTAATATGGTACGTCCCAACTTTCTGTTTTCCCTCAGTGGATCGTTGAGCTATTAGGTCGGGCATATCCAGATATTCACCCTCAGGCAGAAGCCCTAACAGCGCATTGTCGAGCAAGTATATCCCTGCACTGACGCTCACCCGATGGATTGGCTTCTCTTCGATGCTACTTAGATACTCATCGTTCACTGAGACCACCCCAAATGGTATCTGCGTTTCGTGCTCCCTCAAACACACAGTAACCTCGGCCTCTAAACGCTCATGCGTGGCCATCAATGATACCGGATCAATGTCGGTTAGGATGTCTCCATTCATTAAAAAGAAAGGCTCATCAAACTGGTCTTTCGGCAGCAGCGACAATGCGCCGGCCGTTCCTAGCGGTTCTGCTTCATGCACATAACTAATCTTTGCGCCAAAATCACTGCCATCACCAAAGTAATCCTGAATGACTTGGGGCATGTAGTGCGTCGTTATGAAAAATTGGTCATACCCGCTATCAATAAAACTCTTGATGATCAATTCTAAAATTGGCTCTTTACCGATTTTCAACATCGGCTTTGGACAATGCTCTGTCAGCGGCCTTAACCTCGTTCCGAGGCCACCCGCCATCAACACCACCTTGTTGGACTGTTTCGGACGACTCAGCAAGCCCTGGAGGGTAACTAGGTCAACGATCGTATTACTATCGTCAACAACTGGTAACTGGAGCAGCTGTCGTTCCTCCATAACCGCCAACATGCGAGCGTTGCTCCAGCCTGCTCTTGCTAAAGTAGGGGATGAATTGAAAATACCGGTAATCGGGGCATTGAGGGCGTGCCCTTGAATAAGCCCACGCCGAATATCGCCGTCGGTCAGAGTGCCCTTTACGGCTCCTGAGGCGTCACACACGATCAGAATTTGAAGAGCCGACTCATCCAAGTGTTGAATCGCCTTACTGAGTGAAACTGTCTCGTCAATAAGCGCGGACTGCCATGCCTTGAGGGCGAAACTCATCATATTAATGATCCTTCAGCAAATTCACGAGGTCAAACCGCTGTCCGTTGGAGGCTATTTTACGTAAATATACAACATCGAAAGTACTCAAATCGTTCAAGTCGACCAAGTTCAAATACGACTCAACTGACAAAGCGGCTTCACGCCACCGGCTAGAGGCTGCAAAGCATAATACTTCCAACTTGGTACGTTCCACAGACGTCAACGAAGGATGCCCTTCGGTTAGGAACCGATCCACAACATCAAACTTTTCATCTGAAATCAAAGCCCTGCAGTGCGCCGGAGTCAGTGTCGAGGAATCAACCTCGGTACCGTCAAGTAGATTAGTCGAAAACATACAAACCCTGTCGGACAAATGTCTTATATGAGGTTTAATGCATGTTTTATGCCACTTTCTTTGGGGCCTTTGTTTTCTTCAAGAAATCTTTCAAGAGTTGTTCAGCTTGCTTACAAGCATTCTTCAGCGTTAATTGGTAAGTATAATTTGTAAATGTCTCATCCTGTTCATTTTCGTGAAACAGGGCCTGTCGACGCTGTATGTAAAGGATACCCTTCTGAACAAATCCGGTGACAAACAAATCTCCAGCCCCTTTCTGGCGCCTCATCGTCTTTAGTGCTCGATTAAATAGCACCTTGTAGCGGTCGATTTCCGATTCCTCAAGACCTTTTCGCGTCGCTTCCATAATGTTTTTCGCTGCATCTGCGGCCTCCCCTGCGACCTTATCGATCGTCCGGACTTGCCGTCTCAGTCTTAGCACGTTAGCCCTGAAAGATCGCTCGTCTGTTGCCTTGAAATTTGGCAAAGATGACACGACGTCGTCAAAATCTACGGCCCTATCGGGTAGGAACTGGTCAACCACATCTTTAAACGGCATATTTTCGGCGCCGTGAATCATGCAACCGCCTTCTGTCGCATTAATAATCCGTGACATCGAAATCGAGGGGATTACACGCTCAAACCAAATTCGATATGAGTTCATTTTGTCGTCGGTAACAACCTCATCGCCATAGTAACCAGGGATTTTTTTATACTTTTGAGGATTCTTTGCGACCAACTCATCGTTAATCTCTAAACGCTTGACGTTTCCTGCGGCGTGCGAAGCACCGCCTGTGTAGGCCAGATCTTGGCCGATCAGAATGATAGGGTCAGCCTGCATAACTGCAGCCGCTGAAAAGGCTGAGTTAGCAACCGAACCACCGGAAATCATCAGACCGCGCTGCCCAAACAGCTTCGAAAACAAGAATTCCATTTGGGGAGTAGAGTGCCCAAACAGACGTTTCTCGGAAAAGTCAGACACAATATTAGGGTTACCCGCCATGTCAGAGAGTAGCCACGCACCCTCAGACTTCACCCCCTTAAAATGATCGTACATGATCGGAAACGGATCCACGGTCACTACGATATGCGGCTCAATACGTGCCGCCCTGAGCGTTCTCAAAGACGCACCCATGCTGATCAGCAAAAAGTGATCCTTAACCTCGGCCAGCAGAGGCAGCTGTTTCTCCAACGATGGTCCGGCTGAAATTAAAATTGCCGGGCGCCCTTTCCAACACTCTTTCAGTTGTAGTAGACCCGGGCTACCTGCCGCGTATTTTGAATTTAAAAACGCATTCGTCATGAACAAATGAGAAGTATCTGCTGACGTTGCAAAACCAAGCTTTTGAGTAGCCGTCTGCTGATCTAACTCTCTGGCGAACGACGTCATGAATTCCGAGTGCTTCCGCATGAATGGCGGACTTATTATTGGGAGCCATCCCTTCAAGGTTAACAAGGCTAGGTGGGGCATCACCGCCGAGACTGCAGAAATAGGGTCCGTCACTCCAACGATGTTCACTCGATCGTTTTGCAGAAGTTCTGTCTCATCCACATGCATCAAGTACCAGCAAAGTGAATTAAGATCGGGCTCAACAATCACGATTTTCGTTTTAGAATCTACTTCAGAGAGAAGCTGTCTTACGATATGTCCACATCCAAACCCAAACACTATTGCAACGTTGATATTTTCATCGATGCCGGCCGCCTCAATCTGAATTTTTGCTTCTGCCTGTGGATCAAAACGGCTATGAACTAAGAATTCCCCGCTATCGTCGAAGCAACGCATCGTGCACTGGCCATTCTTGGCCTCAAACACCTCAGCCGGCTGCGCAAAGACAAATTCATCGGTATCCACATCTTTTATCGATGGGCAAAAGTGAAGACGATCCAGTACATTTAAGTTGGATGCCAGAGTATCAACGCTTGGATTCATTCGGGCCTTACCTTGTTCAATGAGGTACCAAAGGAGCTACTGTATCTCTCATCCGAATGAGAGCGGGCAGGAATTCATAATCAATTACGTCAGCTAGATCTAAATAATCACCGTTTTCCAAGGCAACGACAAAGTCTCGTGATCCTTGATCAATCTGCGAAACGAAGAACGCAAATTCAGACTTCAACTCATCGTCTGGTAAGAATATATCGCTTTTCGAACCAAACGAAACCAGCCAGGATAAACCTTCCTCAAATCCTACAAGCTCGCCGAGAAGATCCCGTGAGGGAGCTGTTCGAAGATCATTGCTGATGCGCTCAAGCGTTGGTTGAACCTTGATAATGTAATTCACGCACTCTTCGCACATCGCTCCAAAAGAAAACTGTTCGTCCGTCACATACTCTCTCCAACATTCAAACCACAAATTACCAAAAAAAAGGGGGGCTGTAAGCCCCCCTTTCTTTTTTATCGGTCACTAACTCATTACTGGAGTAATGAGAGAACCATTTGTGGTTGCTGATTTGCCTGGGCAAGCATCGACGTCGCTGCCTGCTGGATGATTTGCGTCCTAGCCAACTCAGTAGTTGCTTTGGCGTAGTCCGCGTCTTCGATCCGGCTTCGAGATTCCGAAATGTTCATCGAAACGTTCGCCAGGTTGTCCATCGCATACTCCAGGCGGTTCATCACTGCCCCAAGCTTAGCGCGCTCGCTATTGATCTCATCGAGAACCGTGTCAATGACACCCAGCGCCGACTGGGCGCCCGCTTCCGACGAAATGGTCTGAATGGCTGCATTTGCGGTCACTTCGCTATACGAGCCCGTTTCAGTACCATCGTCCAACGCACCAGCAGTGAAACCAACCCCTGCTGTCGCAGCAGTCAGGACAATCGTAGCGCCGCTTGCGGCACCCTCGATCGTGGAATCACCAGCAGCGACCGCCGAGGCCAGAAGTAACGCAACAGACGCTGCAGTGTTACCAGATTGATCGGCGCGAGCGGCTTGAGCCTGGGTGTAGGACACCGTCGATGTTCCGTCGTACAGATCACCAGCCGTGATGGCGGTGCCGTTGACGGTGCCGCCTACGGTAATTGCCGCCCCCGATGCCGCGATGCTCAAGTCTGACAAAGATGCAGCCGCAAGAGCCGCAAGACCAGACGCGAGCTCAGATGCAGTGTATCCGCCCACATCATTGGCGACCGTTGTGGCGGTCGTGAATGACTCAGATCCGAGCATGAAGCTTGTCGCCGAGAATCCAGTACCAGCGGTGGTAGCGGTCAGGATGACTGCGGCTCCGCTGACCGACGCAGATACTGCGGTCTGTGCCAGCTTATTCCCGACAGAGACGCTCATGATAGCCGAGACACCCGCGTAGTCTTTGACCGCTGATACGATCACTGCGGCTCCACCAATGTTATTGTAGCTTGCCACACTGAAGGTATCGCCAGGTGTCGTACCCGTGAGAATAATTTGGGTGTGGACTCCACCCGCATTACCAGCGGACGCGGTCGAGACTGTCGCACTAACGCCTGCCAGGGCGATGTTACCGACCGCTGTGGTCGTGACCCCATCACCAACCGTGGCAACGTTGGCTACCCCGTCATTGATAAAGACACTACCAACGCTGAAGCCACCCGAATACACGGTACCCGCGACTCTGGCTGTCAGAACAACGATCGTGTCACCAGCGGCATTCGTCGAAGTGCCTGCACTCATGATCGATGAGAGAGTGGTATTCGTGTTGATAAGAGCGACCACTGACGCAGCTACCGCTGCGGAAGTCATAGCACCCGTACCCGTAGTACTCAAAGCCACCCCTTGGATGTTCACCTCAAATTCTGCAGCGGCACTAATGCCAGAAACACCGAAATAAGTAATCTGACTTACGTTTCCGGAGTTCAGAATATCTGCAATTCTTGACGCAAAATTGGCTGAAGTGGCAGCATTTGAGTACATTCCCATTCCAGAGAGCACGCCGTACTGAACACCATTTATTGTCGCCGTGAAATCAGCAGAAGCAGCAGCACCGATCGACAGAGATTTCACCTCGTAGACATCGATCTGTGCATTTGTCGCACTGAAGGCAACGCCTGCTTCGGTGGCGGTTAGAACGAGTACCGCACCGCTCACCGTGGCCGAGACCGCCGACTGCCCTGTGTTATTTGCCCGAATGGCCGACGTGAGTGTGGTCGCGCTAGCTGCACCATCTCTGACCGTCAATGTCCCGCCATAAGTAAAGGCAGTCCCGGCAGTAGTTGCGTTCAGAATCAACCTCGCTGAACCAGTTGCCGCCGCAACAGATACCGTTGCAGAGACTAAGCTCTGAGCGACGTTGTTTGCCACGATAATATCAGCCGATGTAGCCGTCCCGTTATCCGAACCAGCCGCCGAGAAATCAGTTCCTGCTGTTAGTGCAGTGATGACGATCTGAGCACCGGACGCTGTTGCCGATACTGCGGTCTGTGCCGTGTTATTCACCGTAGAAAGATTCACAGTACGGACGGTTTGCGCACCGATTGAGAGGCTTGCAGCTGAAAAATCAACTCCGGCAACGTTAGCGCGAAGCGTCAATACATCACCACTGGCGTAGGCATCCACTGCATCCTGACCCGCATTGACTTTGGCCGCAATCAAGGCGATCGCACTTGCCTGCGTTGTTGCAGTATGTTCAGCCGCACCGACCTGGTACTGAGTTCCATTCACTGTGACCGCAAGATCCATATTGGTATTGACGCTGTGTGTATTCATCGAAACCCGATAAATCTTTGCCACATCTGAACCGTTGATGGCTGAAGCCAAAAGTGTGGCTGTCGATGCCGCAGTCACGTTACCACCCGCTCGCATCACATAAGACTGGCCATTGACGGTCGCAGAAAAATATTCAGCGTTAGTTTGGGCACTTGTTTGGACAGCCATCTGCTTGGCGACATCAGATCCATTGATCTTCGCAGCAAGCATTGAAAGCGCTGAGCCAGCGCCAGCGGCGGAATTGTTAGCGCTCAAAAGAACGTATGAGTTGCCCGCTACGGTGATGCTTATGTGCTCATTACCGGCAGCATCGACCATAGTTGCGTCGACACGTTGCGCTTGGGGGGTTACGTTGATTTGGGCCGCCAAAGCAGCAGCGGCCGCCGACATCGTCATCGTTCCGGATAACTGACCTCCGACAACGGTATAGGTTGTACCGTTGACGCCGACAGTGATAGTCGCGCCACTGTTCAGAACTGACGCTACAGCGACACCATTCGGTGCGGAAAATTTCATCTTCACTTGCTGGGCCGTACTGTCACCGTTAATCGCTGCAGCGATCGCGACCGCTGCTTCGCGGGCGGTTGTCGCCGTGTGTTCTTCGGCACCAAGAACGAAAGTATTACCATTCACCGTCACCGACATTGCGGTAGTCGAGAAGAAAGACGCTCCTGGATTGAGTGTGGCAGTGGCCGTTTGAGCTGTGGCAGCTTCACCAGATAGCGTAAATGTCTGACCGCCGAGTGTTAATGTCGCAACATTACCCGCGGCTACAGTGTTATTTACGGTGTAAGAACCTGTTTCTACTTGGCCCGCTGAAACCGTACCCGTCACGGCATAAGTGGTCCCGTTAACGGTGACATGAGCGCTCGCGCCCCCAGCCAGTGCGTTAGCTACAGTGTAGGTTCCAACCTGCGCGGACGCGCTCGCCGGCATTAAATTCTGCAGATCTGTTATCGACACGTCGATCGTCTGGTTTGCGTTAGCCCCGACTTGGAAATTGAACTGATTGCTTGACCCATCAAGGATGTTCATCCCATTCCACTGAGTGTTGGCCGCGATTCGCGTCATCTCAGTTGTGAGCTGCTGGAATTCCAGATTGAGGTAGGATCTTTCGGCATCGGTATATGTGTCGTTAGATGCTTGAACTGCCAGCTCACGCATTCTTTGAAGCATATCCGAAATCTCGATCGTAGCCCCTTCAGCCGTCTGGAGTAACGAAATACCATCATTGGCGTTTCTGACCGCTTGATCGAGTCCATTAATTTGCGATGTCATTCTGCTTGAAATTGCAAGACCCGCTGCATCATCAGATGCAGAGTTGATTCGTTTACCGGTGGAAAGTTGGTCCATCGCTTCGGATAACGAACGTGTATTTTTACTGATCGCGTTTTGCGCCATCAGTGACCCAACGTTTGTATTGATGACTGTTGCCATGTTTTTCTCTCCTAAGAGCGTTTATCACTTCAGGACAGCGCAAGCGCGCTTTTCCTGTTGGCGGCGTATGCTTGCCGCCATCAAGGGCACGAAGCTGCCGTTCGAGGTGTTAATCGACCGCCATGAGGAAAGCTTTAGGAAAATATTTGCCATAAACTGGCAATGACGGGGCATCACCAATACCAGCAACAGATTATTTGCGAATCTTAAACATTTGGAGGGATGACGTTGCTTCATCTGTCCTAGACGATTGACGTCGGTGAAGGTGGATAGAAAACACTGACAAGCAAACGCCCATCAGGATAGGCCCAGGCCAGTCTGCTGAGCGCTAAAATGATTTGTTGGAACTGATACGATCTGTAGTTGATTTGAGGGACTTTGAGCTAATCAAAAAGTTTCGTCGAATAACAGGCCTTTGAGACTCTCAATAGAATGAGCCACCTTTAAGGTGGCCTCGTCTGGTAGTTTCCGGATCTCTTCGCCAGTCTCATTGTTTTTCACAATAATGACAACGCGGTCGATGGTTTCGTCAATAGAGAACGAAAGCTTTCGATCCATTTTCTTCTCAAGTTGCTCTAAGTTTTCCTTAAGTTTCTCAAGATTTATTTCTGGGATCTTTGCCATCGGGCGCCCTGAGTCAACTTCTCTAACCGGCTCCTGCGTCGCGCTGTGGAGAGGCGTTTTCATAAGACGAGCGGAGGACTCGCCCCCTTTTATTGGGGGCTGCGAAGGTAGCGAAACATTCGTCTCCACACCCATCACTCTGCCTCACAAACAAAACCATCTGATTGGAGGATCGGATGGCCATCGAAAAACTTTAGACGATTTTTCAAAATTTTGCAGTGAAGTGATGGAAAATCTAATCTTTACCCATATTGGCAAGCATCTCGAACTGCTGAGTGAGATAATCCTTCGTGCTGTTGATTGAATTCACTGCAGCTTCCATCGCAGCAAACTGCTCAATGTAGCGTGTCTTAATCATTTCCATCCGAGAGGCCAAGTCTTCTAACTGCGTTGTGTAGTCTTCGAGTGTTTCGGTGGATGATTGGGTTCTAGTCGTTAAGACGCCATCGGTCGTATCAATGATCGAATCAATCACGGACATTACGTCGAAAGCCAATCCCATCGGCTGACCGGAATAAATCGATTGGTTGTCGGTATCCGCAGAGAGCAGTGTGACAATATCCTCGAACGACCCTGATGCCACCTCATCAAACTTAGTCTCATTAAACGTCATATCGCCAAACTCGTTAAATTCCAAGCCGATATCTGCGAAAAATCCGTAATTTGTTCCGGGCGTGGATGACTCAGCGGTAATCGCTGATCTTATTTGATTGAGGATCGTCCTAACAATACTGTCATTAGAGAGTGAGCCACTATAGTCAAAGGCTGTTGACTCAGAACTATTCAGCTCGTTCAACAAGTCAACAGTATCGTTGTATATCGCGACCAGGTTCTCAAGCTTGGCCTTCACGGTCGACGGATCACTGTTGATGGTGACATTCTGTGCCACCCCAGTTGCCCCGGTGAGGGTCATGGTCACACCAGCAATCACGTCGGTAATTTCATTGGAGTCGCTCGTAATCGTTAATCCGTTCACATCCAGTGACGCGTCCTGGGCAGCCACGAACCCGGTTTCACCAGAACCCGCGAATGTTAAATCGGCGCTATCGGATGTGATGCTGAATGAGTTACTCGAGCCGGTCTCGCCAACCAAAGCAATATAGTAGGGGTTGGTTGGGTCGCCGGTATCGATCAAGGAGGCCGTGATACCAAGCCCTGCGTCGTTGATCGCGGACACAACTCCCACCGGAGTGGTTGAATCAACCTCGATGGTATTGACCGAGGAGTCGGAATCGAGCGTCACTGTCAGGGTAATGCTGGAACCACCATTCAATTCTGCAACTCTCGACGAAAATCCACCAGCGATCGTTCGCTGTGCGGCGGCGAGAGAGTTCACCGTAATCGAATGCTGACCGGTCAGTACCGCACCCGTCTGGTCGAAAGAGATCCCAGTTCCGTCAGCGGACATGCTCACCGAGCCGACGTCTGATGAATCATTCAGTTGATCAAACGAATCGCGCAGGACGCTCAGTTGCGCCTTGATGTATGAGTATCCAGAGATCTTCATTTCTGTCTTTTCAACCGACGACTCGAGTGCGGCCTTTGTTGCAGCAGTCTCGGCGTTGGTCAAATTCGTGGCCAGCTCGTCGATATTAATCCCCGACCCATTGCCCAGGGAATTAATGATACTGGCGCCGATCGAATCAGTTGAGACTGACATAACTCATCTACCCCTTAACGGATGTAATCGAATAAGGTTTTCGAAGAAATCTTCGCAAATGACGACTGAGCCGCCTCCAGCGTAAGCATTTCCGCGCTCAGTTCGGTGACGGCTTTTGAGTAATCGAGATCTTCGGCCTCAGATAGCAACGACTTATACCGCGTGACCAGTTCATTCATCATTTCACGACGCGATTCAGCGATCGTCATTTCTGTTCCCACCTTCGCAAGCGCAAGCGATACCTGATCGGTCATATCGACCAAATCGGCCAAGCCTTGATGAATCCCGTCATAGTCCGATTCGCCCATGGCATCTACTAGATCACCCAGAGCGGCAAAAAATTCACGCTTCGCACCATCGCCAGGCTCGGTTGACCGGTCAACTGGTCCAAACAAATCAGATCCAGGACGATTGACCTCAAGCTGAAGCTGCTCACTGATGAAAACCGAGGACACCGTATCGTCGCCCTGGTAAACCATCGCACCATCTTCAACCGTATAAGGCTTGGTTTGCACGCGAGAGCCAGCAAAGACGTAGTTACCGGACACGTCCTGAGAATTCGCAAGGCTGACTACATGGTCCATCAGCCCCTGAAGCTCTAACGCAATCGCCATGCGGTCCTGGGGGCCGTAAGTATCGTTAGCGCCCTGGGTCGTTAGCTCCTTCATCCGGATCAATGCGTTCTGTAGGCCCACCAAAGCATTATCCTCAGCGGTCAGCCGATTTTCCACCGACGTCAGCGCACGATCGAATCCTTCTTGCTTACTCAGCGCAGACTTTAAGCGCGCTATGACCACCGCTTGGTCCGGCGCATCTGAGGGCTTGATAACCTGTTTCCCAGTCGCGACTTGTGCCTGGATCTCATTCACTCGACCCTGCTGTTGCCGCATCTGATTAACGGATTGATCAAAAAATAATTGGGTTGAGATTGTCATCAGTTAACTCCTATCGAATCTGTAAGATACGATCAAATAACGTTTGCGCAGCCTGAATAACCTGCGCTGATGCCTGGTAAGCCTGCTGGAAACGAATCAAATCTGCGGCCTCCTGATCGAGATTCACGCCAGACACAGCATCCCTGGCTTCAACTGCCTGCTCCTGAATTACAATCAATGCGTCACGCGATACTGCGGCCTGATTAGCACGATCACCGGCAAGCGAGAATAATGAACGGTAAGTCTCACCAATCGTTTGCCCCGTACCCAATGCATTCTGATTAAACTCGAGCTCAACGATTCGCGTTAGGTTGACGTTGTTGCCCTGCGCATCAAATGTCCCATCACTTGCTGCAATATTGCCGTTAACAGAAAAACGATCGCCTTTGCTAGGCATGGGGTCTAGCTCAAGAAGGAGACCGCGATAAACTATGACACCATCATCTGCAATATTACGTGTCGCCATAACCGTATTGCTGTCAGTATCAGTGATGGTGAACTCAGACTCAGAAATGAACTCAAACTCAAGGTTGCTATACCTCAAGACATCAACTTCGGACTGGGCAGAGTTGTCCCCGAACGCTGCGCTTACCATTCCCTTACTCGAAGATAATTCATCACCCCCAAAGAACATTAGAAGGTCTTCACCAACTGAATCATTGAGGTAAACGCCCGTATCAAACCCAAGGGCTGCCAGATGGCTAGTTTGGCCACTGGTCGTGAGGCCAAGCTCAATAATTGACTCTGGATCCTTAGATGTCAGATGAATGCTTGAATTGATCTGAAAATCGCTAGAACTGAAGGGATTAGATTGACCATCATATGACCTGATACTGATAGGTAGCGATGGATCTTCGACCCCGACCAACAATAAATCACCAAGATGATTAATCCTTGCTTCGACTCCTGTTATCTCAGTAACGCTATTAACCTGTTGTACTAGGTCATCAACCGAATCAAAGCTATCTCTAGGCGTATCTCCCACGACTGATACGGTCTGGGTTCTGCCATTCGCTTCCATCAAATTCATAGCCACACCATCGATTGCGTCGACAATGTAATTAGAACCGCTAAAAGTTGTCACACCATTGACTGCAACTGAAGCGTCTTTTGCAGCTATAAAGCGCTCCGCTCCTTCCGTCGGGAATACTAATCCAGATCCATTTGTTGTAATGCTGAAAGCATTAGATACCCCGGTCTCCCCCGTCAGCTTTATCTGTACGCCATCACCACCATCAGTGGCTGGCTCGAGCGCAGCTGTGATTCCAAGACCTGCTTCGTTGATAGCCGCCATGACTCCAGCAGGACTCGTGTCATTCACCCCGATCGTTGTCACCGACTGATCTAAATCTTTAAGGACGACCAACGTAAATGGGTCTCCCCCATTCAAAGATTGAGCATCTGAAAGAAAAGTATTTGTTGTCATAACCTGAGCCGAAGCCAGCTGATTGACCTTTACCCGATAATCAGCGGTCACAACTGTGCCCGTTTGAGAAAATGAAACTCCAGAACCAGTACTCGTGATATCTGCTACAACGTTATCTCCGTCGGCGTTGACTGTAACGCCATTAATAACAAGCGTTGAGCCCAAATCGATCGTTTCGCTGTCAAAGGTTTTCTCTTGAATCGCTTCGGCAACGACATCCAATCCTAATGCCGCCGAGGCCCCGTTCATCCAGTCTAAAACATCGGTTGCCTGTAATTGAGTTTCGCCTTCAGCGATCCGCAACGCCCCGAGACTTACCCCATTCAATGTCAATGATCCTGCGGGAATGACCTCGCCATCTTCAAGTTCCGACGCCTGAATAGTTGGTAGGGTTGCTCCCCGAATCTGTGCCGGACGACTGCTCTCGATGACTATCGGAGTCCGTGTATCGGTGACCGAGTCATAGGAATATGAATCTAGCCGATCGACCATTGGTTCAGCCTTAATGCCCACGAAAATATCCAGGTCACGGTAGCTATTTGTACCGGTTTGATTTCGGTAGATGCTTGAATATTGAGCGGATGCGTTGAATCCCATATCAGAGCTCATCAGCGCTGCCTGCTGCCCTTCTGTGAGAGAGTCCCCGACCAAGTGCACGCCGTCTCTGGTAAGTAGATGAAGTGACACCGGGTCATCATAAGATGATGAGATAACAAAAGAAGCCCCATCGGTCTCTGCCGGTAGCACCGACGCCAGGGATGTGAGAGACGAGGTAATACTAGTCTCTGCCAATAACGAGTTTGAGAACACTTCATCAATCAAAGGCTCACCCATGGGCGACTCTACCGCAACATAGGAAACGACAGGCTCCGAAGAGCCTAAGTTGTTCGGATTACTCGTCACACGAAATGCTGAAGCGGCAGCGATACCTAGGGGGTCATTCAAAACCATTTGGATGGTTGCCGCTGGCTGACTAGACGCGCTTATTTCGAAGGAGTCGCCCTGGCGTGAAGCGCCCGACACCAATACGTGTAGTCCATCGAACTCAATCACACCGTCTGCGTTCTGGAAAACCTTTTGCCCAGACGATGGGTCAACAGATGTCCAAACACCCAGTGTCTCGTCAAAGGTCACCGCGACCGAAGATGAGAGACCCCCGTAGTTTGGGGTCGACTCAATAT
>Ga0181606_10001267_pt1 | contig 22122 bp, 18 predicted proteins | sample 041ome_10_FD_132994 | JGI IMG/M metagenome (GOLD analysis project Ga0181606, IMG submission 132994) | Coastal salt marsh microbial communities from the Groves Creek Marsh, Skidaway Island, Georgia - 041412US metaG (megahit assembly) | ecosystem: Environmental > Aquatic > Marine > Intertidal... | reverse complement strand
GGAACATTCATTTCGACATAGCGGGTGAAGCTGATCTCTCCGCCTGACAACTGGACATCGGGCTGCCCCAAAAGGAGCGCGCAAAACTGCCGCCCGACCTCCGCCAGATGGACCGCGTTTACGTGATCGCCTGATCCGTCGAGAAAACGGCTGCCCAGAGGCATGCCGTTTGCATTCGTGATCAAAGCCTCTGTCTCTGTTGCACCGTCATCCAGCGGAGCAATCAGCGCATGCTCGCAATCCAAAGCGCCCACCGCCTGGCGCGGGGCGAATGCAAATGGCGGCTGCTGTTTGTCAGCGTCGAGTTCCTTTTTGGCCTTGCTGCGCCAGCCTTCGAAATCGCGATTCTGAAAGACAACGCCCTTGCCTGCTGTACGATAGACCAGTCGGTCCTCCGCATCGAACAATTCAATGCCGAAGCCGATCTTTTCTCCGTCCGCGCGATTGCCCATGGTCCCGCGCACGGCAATGCCAGCGCCCGCCTCACCGATCTCCCAGCTCATCCAGGTGAGCGCGCTCCATTTGGATGGATCGAGCGTGCCGCGCGCCGCCGAGCATTCAACACTGATAAAATAATTGAACGTCTGGATGACAATCGGGTGACTTGGTGGCAGCTTCACCCAGCGCCAAGCATCTGGATCGGTGGAGCACTTGAACGTGACCGATCCATCCTCGCTGACCTCGTGATCGCTGGTATAGGTTATCCCTTCAGGTGCGGGCATGGAGCACCTGCGCTACGCTTTGACCTTCGCGGCAAAGCTCTTTCTCAGCTTCTGAAGCTTTGGCGGTATCACAGCGTGGCAATAGGGATTGCGTTGGCCTTCGCCTTCCCAATATTCCTGATGATAATCCTCGGCTGGATACCATGTCGCAGGGCCTTCAACAGTTGTGACAGCTTCACCAGCATTGTCCGCATTCCAGCGCGCAATCGCGGCTTCGGCGGAAGCTCGGTCAAGATCATCAGAAACAAAAATCGCGCTGCGATACTGCGTGCCGATGTCGTTGCCCTGACGATTGAGCTGGGTCGGATCATGCGTGCCCATGAATACATCGAGAATCTCTTCCATGGAGATTACATCGGGATCAAAGGTCACACGGATCGCCTCGGCATGGCCGGTCTGACCCGAGCAGACTTCTTTGTAAGTCGGATTGGCATTGGTGCCACCGATGTAACCGCTTTCGACTTCGCTTACGCCCACAACGTCTCGAAACACCGCTTCCGTACACCAGAAACATCCGCCCGCTACGATTGCCTGCTTGCTTGCTGCCATGAACCTATTCTCCTTGCCAGCCCAACAGATAGGAATTCAGGGCACGCTTGTCATCGTTATGCGTTGGGGTAAAAGAATTTTGCAACGTACCCCCTAAAAAGGACCCCCTGATGAAAAGATTTGCACTTGCTGCTTTGGCCTTGGCTCTAACTGCACCGTTTGCTCCTGCAATGGCTGATGGCCATGGGGCCCACCCTACGCTGGAAGAAGTGCTGGCAGACGAACGCCGCGACGGTGACCGTGCCCGCGATCAATATCGCAATCCTGCTGAAACACTCGCGTTTTTCCAAGTCGCGCCCGATATGACCGTTGCCGAAGTTGCCCCCGGCGGCGGCTGGTACACACGCATTCTTGCACCGTATTTGGCTGAAAATGGCCAGTACATCGCGATTGCGCGTGACAGCGACGAAGGCGGTTTCGATACGCGCGCCGCCCGGGCACGCGCACTGGCATGGACTGAACGCTTTAAGCAGAATTTCGCCGAGGAGTTTGGTGGCAGCGCTGACGAAGTGATGGCTTTTGAGATTGATGAATTTCCCGATGAGTTGTCGGGAAGTATCGATCGTATCCTGATCGTGCGCGCGCTGCACGGCGTGTGGAATGGCGGCGACATTCAGCTTTGGATGCACGAAATGCGAAAGGTTCTGGCAGACGATGGCATGGTGGGCATTGTTCAACATCGTGCGCCTGCTGATGCCACCTATGCCGATGTGAACCCGGCACTCGGCTACATGCGCGAGGCCGACATGATAAAGCTGATGGAGATCAGCGGTTTTGAACTGGTCGCAAAGTCAGAGATCAACGCCAACCCAAATGACACAGCAGATCACCCGGAAGGCGTTTGGGAGATGAAGCCAGTCTGGCGTACGAAGCGCCCCGAGCTAGAGAACCTCGGCGAAAGCGATCGTATGACGCTGTTGTTCAGGAAGGCGGACTGACGTCCTCTAGGCTGTTCAAGAAGCCAGACTGAGCTTAAAGGACGGCATATGAGAGAAATCACGGTTGCCGCCCTTCAACTCTCGCTGGGCAGCGAGGACGAACAGGAAAACATCGCCGCTGTCAGCGAGCTGGTGGAGCAAGCCACCGCGCGCGGGGCGCAAATCATTTTGCCACCTGAGCTGTTTTCGGGCCCCTATTTCTGCAAGACCGAAGATGAAGCGCTGTTCGCCCTCGCGCGGCCAACGCTGGAGCACCCTTCGGTCATTGCCATGCGCAAGCTTGCCGCGAAGCTGAAGGTAGCGATCCCGACCAGTTTCTTTGAGCGTGACGGTCATCACTATTACAACACGCTCGCGATGATCGGCCCGGACGGCGATGTGATGGGCACTTACCGCAAGAGCCACATCCCTGACGGTCCAGGCTATGAAGAGAAGTTCTACTTCCGTCCGGGTAATGACGGGTTCAAGGTGTGGGACGTGTGCGGTGCGAAGATCGGCGTCGGCATATGCTGGGATCAATGGTACCCCGAATGCGCGCGGGTTATGGCTCTCAAAGGCGCAGAATTGCTGTTCTACCCCACCGCGATCGGGTCAGAGCCGTATGACGCCGATCTTGATACCAGCCGTATGTGGCAGCGCGCGATGCAGGGGCATTCGGTGTCTAACTGCATGCCGGTGATCGCCGCCAACCGGATTGGCGTAGAGCAAGGGCAGGCCTTCTACGGGCACAGCTTCATCACCAATGAATGGGGCGATAAGGTGTGCGAATTCGGCAAGGACGAATCAGGCGTGCTCGTGGCCACGCTCGATCTTGATCAAGCCGCAACGCACCGCGCGGGCATGGGGTTTTTCCGCGATCGCCGTCCTCAGCTCTACGGCCGCATCAGCGAAGACATCTGACCCCGGGTTCAGTCTCCGGCGAGTTCTTTCAACATGATCACCCAATGATCGAGGCCGTTGAGGAACGCGTCCACATACATCCGCTCGTTCAAGCCGTGAGCAAACATATCCTGCGGACGTGAGCCCGCACCGCTGATCGCCACAGTGTCATATCCAAGCGTGCGATAGTGCATGCCATCAGTCCCGCCGGATTCCATGTAGGGAATGATCGGAATTTCCTTGCCGAAGCGAGCCAACAGGCTGGTCGCCAATGCCGCGCGCACATCATCGCGCAAATGCGATTCAGGGCTTTCCGTCACATCCGTGATCAGGTTGAAGGCGACATTGTCATTACCGACGACTTCTTTCAGCTTCGCTTCGGTTGCAGCCGCACCAACGCCCGGGAAAATGCGGCAATTCACGGTCGCGGTCGCGCTTTGCGGCAAGGCGTTTTCGGCATGTCCGGCGCGAAGCATAGTCGCAATGCAAGTCGTTCCGAGCGTGCCTACAGTCTCCGGATTGGATTGCAGCATGGCAATAGCCCCTGAATTTTCAGGTTCGTCAGCGAAAGTACGCATCGCTGCGCCCAGATCACCCGGCACGCTTTGCCCCAAGGCTGCAAAATAGCTGCGGGTTAGTGCGGTTGCGCGAACCGGGAATTTATGGTCGCGGACCCGCGTCAACGCATCAGCCAGTTCATAGATCGCATTGTCGCTGCGGGGGCGCGACGAGTGTCCGCCCGGATTAGTGATAGTCAGCTCCCATGTGGCAAACGTCTTCTCCGCGGCCTGCACGCGCATAGCCATCGGCGTGTACTCGTCAGCCAGCGCCAGTCCGCCAGCGTCGCTATTCAGCACAAACTCCGGATCGACATTTTCTGCCACCCATTTCGCCTGCGCACGGGTAGAGATCATCCCTGTTTCTTCGTCTCCGGAGAACACGAGGTAAAGATCGCGATTTGGCGTCCAGCCTTCGCGCTTCAGCCGCAAGAAAGTCTGCGTCAGGTTCATCACGCCATATTTGTTGTCCAGCGTGCCGCGCCCAAAGAAATAGTCATCTTCAATGATCAGCTTGAACGGTGGGCGCTCCCAATCCTCTGGCAGCGCATCGACCACATCCATATGCGCCAGCAAAACGAGCGGTTTCTTGCCGGACGACCCGTCACCGCGATAGCGCACGACCAAGCCCTGCGTCGGCTCGCCATCGCTATCATAGTTGGTGACCATTACATCTTCATTGGCAAAGCCTTCGCCTTTAAGCCACGCAGTCAGATAGCTGACCATGGCTGGTACCTGTTGGTGACCACGCGCCGTGCGGAATGCGATAATGTCTTCGTAGATATTGATCGCAATCTGTTGCTCGGTCGTTAGATCCTGAACATGGCCATCGTGTGCTTGCACAGGCTGCGCCGCAGCAGATGCGAGCAGCAGAGCCGCTCCAGTCGAATACATTGCCTTCATTTAATCCCCCCTGACCGATATCCCTTCCCGTTGCGTAACAGCGCTATCGAGCGAAGTCGATTTGGATTGTTTGCATCGTTCGGCGTGCAAGCTACAACACGGTATGGCGAAGCCCTCTCACCTCTATCTGATCGCACTTGGTTCCAATGTCCGGACTGTCTCCGACGGTGCGCCAAAACGGGTTCTGGAAAATGCGATCGAAGTCTTGGAAGACCTCGGGCTGCTATTCCACGCGGTTGCACCCATCATTGCAACTGAGCCCATTGGACCTTCACAGCGCAAATTCGCCAATGGCGCAGCTGTTATCGAGACACACCGCGAGCCCGAAGAGCTGCTGCAATTGCTGAAGGCCACAGAGCAAATCTTTGGCCGCAAATCGCATGGTCAGCGTTGGCGTGCGCGTGTGCTCGACCTGGATATTGTGCTTTGGGAGGGCGGCATCTGGGAGAGTCACTCGCTGATCATTCCGCATCCCGAATTCCGAATCCGCGACTTCGTTTTGCGACCAGCAAGCGCCATTGCGGGCGATTGGCGCGACCCGATCACAAATTTGTCGCTCGCACAGCTATATGCACGCTTGACCAAGCCGCGCCCTGTCCCTAGGTGACGCGCCTCGTGCAACGCTACCGAACGGTGTTGCGCATCAGGTGGGCCGTTAGCTCAGTCGGTAGAGCAACTGACTTTTAATCAGTAGGTCGCTGGTTCGACCCCAGCACGGCTCACCACACAGTCCCCGTTTTTCGAGGGTTTGGCCTTCGCTGCCAAGGACACAAATTTTCTCCTGTATTTCCGCGACTTTGCGACGCGTGTTTTTTGCAGGCGGTCTCTTGAAGGAATCTGCGTGCGCAAATCGGAGACTTTCGGGCCAAGAAGTCTCTCGCCCCGAAAAGGTGTCCTACGATTGGATTGTGCTAACGGCCTATCTTGCGAGTAGCATCTGGCGCTGTGCCGACCAGTCCAGAGGCAACGAAGCTGCCCTGACCAGCTTGCGTGCTGATAGGTGACTTGGTTGTTTGCCATCGAGGATGGCGAGAACGATATCTGGCGCGAGGTAGCTGAGCCTGGCGGTGCGCTCGAGATGGCGGCGGTGACGAATAGGCATCTCTCTTACATTGGCATCGTCCATGGCGAGGAGCGTATCGCGCGCCGCAAACGTCCTTGCGATGAGATCCACCAATGCTTCGTTTGGCGTTTTTCCGTCATTGGTAGGTGGGACAAGGCGGAGGCGATCCTCATGACCGTTCCAGGATGATGTTGTCGGGATCTCGATTTTGGCGACGGTCTTTTGGCCTATCTCTTTAGCACCGATGCCAGCAATGCTCGTCAGTTTCATCGTGGCCTCGATCGATTTCTTTCCTATTGTGACCTGAAGGCCGAGTTCGGCTAGCCTGGCTTTGAGATCTGCGCTTGAGTCTTCGCGCAACGACATACCTATTGTTTGGGTAATAGAGATTGCGGACTGCTTGTCCTCGTCTCGCAGGCCTTTCAGCCAAGGTTGTAGGCTGTTAGGATCGCCTGCAGCGCTATCATGGCTCGGTGGGGTTCGTGGGCATCGGGTGAGCCCTCTGGGGACTGATCGTTTTGGCCAGACCGGTGACTTACCCGATCTATACCGGACTTACCGGCTTGATGCAGAGGCCATCATCGATGCGGCGGCAGAACTTTTTCTTTAAGACAAATCTGCGCTGGCGGGGCTTTGGCACAGGCGACTTGATACCGGCCTAGGGTTTCGTTCTCGAATGAGAGCCGATATTTTGGTCTTGATGTTTCGTTTCGCGAAAGTTCGTTCCACGCCCGCAATCATTCTCCCGTCCCTTCATTTACGTTCGGCGGGAGATGCTTGATGCTGATGAAGACCATGATGGCCGCGACGATAAAGAGCGCACTTTGATACAGCAATGCTTGCCGAAGCGCGCCGGCCTCCCCCAGCTCAGGGGTCAGAGCATCACTGATCATGCCGGTTGCCAAAGGACCAAAGCCGAAACCGATGAGATTGTTAAACAGGAAGACGATCGAGGTGACCATTGCGTGAAGATTGGAAGGAACAATCTGCTGGCTGATACTGATCATAGGCGCAGTGAAAGCAGAGGAGACCGCAATCGGTATCGCACATAGCAACAGTGTAAGCGCCATGTTCTGAACCATGAAGGCCACCATGACCATGGGCGCTGACATGGCGAATATGACAATGGGAATCCAGAGTTTCCAGCGACGATCCTTCGTGGCCAGTTTGTCGGTTACGATGCCAAAGCCGATCGCGCCACAAATGCCTCCAAGGCCGGTAATAGCCCCCAACATGCCCCCGATTTCGACTTTGCTTGATCCATATTCTCGTATCATGAAGGCTGGCAACCATGTCAGCAGGCCAGCATAGCCGAAAACCGCAATTGACCCTCCGATGACATACCACCGGAAGGAGCGTATTCTCATCAGGGCCATGATGCTTTGGAGGAGACTTAGCTGGGTGGGATCCTTGGGCCTGCCAACGCGAGGTGGCTCCTTCAGGAAGCGCCAAACCAGTAGGGACAAGATAATGCCAGGGGCCCCCACCGCGTAAAAGGCTACCCGCCATCCGTATTGCTGGGCCAGCCAGCCGCCCAAGGTAAATCCTAGAAATGCGCCGATAAAGTATCCCGCACCGTAAACAGACAACGCGGTGGTCCGGTGTCGAGGCGCATAGGTATCGGCTATCATCGAGTGCGCAGCAGGGGTGCAAGCGGACTCGCCAATACCCACTCCGCAACGTGCCAATAACAGCTGAATGTAGTTTTGGGCTGCACCGCAAAGTACGGTCATTACGCTCCATACAGCCAGCGCCCCTGCAATCAGCTTTTTTCTGCTTTTATGGTCTGCAAGGTAAGCAGCTGGAATGCCCATCAAGACGTAAATCGCCACAAAAGCAAAGCCGCTCAAGATCCCGAGCTGGCTATCGCTGAGGGAAAATTCTTGCTTAATATCCTCCAACAGAATGATCAGTATCTGGCGATCGAGCGCATTGATAACGAACAAGCCGGTAAGGGCGATGAGCAGGCCATGCCGCTTTAGAAACAGCGACATTTTTGTGAGAGGCGACCCGTTATCGGCTTCCTGAGAGTCATTGATTGCTTGGTTTTCATCGAGGCTCATTGAGGCTCTCCGTTTTGCAGGTGCTTTGCGCTTTAAGGCTCTCGAAACCGATGACGCTGCCGAGTTGACGTTGCGCGCGCTCAAAAGATTCCCACGTCGGACCACCCAACAGGGGCAGGCCAAATCTTGTCCAATTGACAAAAGCGATGGGAGCCTTTCCTAACGCGTCGGGATCGTTATAGATTTCATTGACCTGTCAAAAGCAAGAGAATTCCACATGGCGAAGCGTGCCTCATCCGACCCGGACAACAAATTGATATGGCGCGTCGCTCGCTTGATCGAGGGGCTGCCTGACCCCAGTCCATTCCTCACCCTGATCAGAGTGCACAGTTTGGTTCGGATCAAGTTCGAGCGGATTTGCGGCATCCATTTTGCCCGCTGGCGGTTGCTGCATGGTGTCGCGCGGGCGCGGCAGATTTCACAGGCAGACCTGGCAGCTTCAACAACGATGGAACAAGCCGTCCTCACGAGGACCTTTAGCGAAATGCAGCGTAAGGGACTGGTTGAAAGAAATCCGGATCCGGACGACAAGCGAAAGTTGCTGGTTTCTTTAACGCCTGAGGGTGTTGAACTGGTGGAAGACGTGGCCGAGAAGCGCAACGTGTTCATGGAACTGGCACTCAAAGGTTTATCGAGCGAGGATGTGACGACGCTCGAAACCTTGTTGCAGAGAATCGAAAAGAATCTCGAAGACCTTTAGGTCACCCTTCTGTGCAGCGGTGAATTGTAAGGCCCCTTCGACCTCTCGTCGCCGACCAGCACTCCGTCTCCCGAAAGAAAATACGTTGCTTCCGCGACCGCGCTTTTGCTCGGTGGAAAGCCCCATCCGCACCGCGTAGATGAGCTTTCGCAATCGCGCTCTCATGCGATCACCAGAGGTCGACCAGGCGATACCGATTGACAATCGCCAGATCTTCATGCAAATTATCATTGCTTGCTCAATCAATGAAATGCTAAAGAGTGAGAAGGGATGACCGACTGTCGTGTTGGAGGGGAATTATGAAGAGCAAAACATCCACGATTCGCAAAAGCAGCATGCGCCACCAGCTGCTATCCAGTATCGCAACGCGCGCTTTGCCTTGCGGCGCTATGGCACTTTCAGTGCTCTATCCTACTCACGCAATGGCTCAGGCCGATGAAAGTGACTCCACAGCACAGCTAAATCAAATTGTGGTCACGGCGCAGAAGCGGGCCGAGAGCCTGCAAGACGTCCCTTTGACTGTGCAGGTCTTTAGCGGCGACAGCATTGCGCAGGCCGGTGTCACTGACATCGAGGTACTTTCGGAAAGTATGCCGGCGATCACCATCGCACGGTCCGCCAACTCGCAGCGTATCGTGGTACGCGGCATAGGTTCTGGGACAAATAGTGGCTTTGAGCAGTCGGTTGGAACCTTCGTGGACGGCATCTATTACGGCCGCGGTCAGCAACTCAGGCCGAAGTTTATCGATGTCGCTTCAGTCGAGGCGCTAAAGGGGCCTCAGTCAACGCTCTTTGGTACCAACGTCACCGCTGGTGCAATCAATGTCCGCTCCAATGATCCGACCAGTGTGCTTGAAGGCAGGCTCGGCCTGGTAATAGGCGAACACGGTCAGCGAGAGGTTGAAGCGGTCATCTCTGGACCCTTGAGTGACACACTGATGGGGCGTGTGGCATTGTATAAACGCAATTTCGACGGTTTCGTGAACAATGCAACCATTGGCGACGATGTCACCAGAGAGAGAAATTGGGGCGGGCGAGCGGTCTTGCTGTTCGAGCCGACCAACAATTTCTCGATCCGTGCAGCCTATGAACGCCATGATCTGGATCATGTTGGCAACACGGCGCAAAATGTCATTTTTACCGACAATTTCCTGCCGCAAGCGTTCGGTGACGATGGGGTGTTTGATTACAACAACGTAGGCGGCAACCATTCCAGTTTGACCGCTATCCCCAATGGTCCGATCACAGACACCAATGTTTTCGACACTTTCAGCTTCAGAATGAGCTATGAGGGTGACGGTTTTACGTTGACGTCATTGACCGGGTATACCCAATACGATTGGGACAACATCGTTGATTCCGACTACACTCCGGTCGACTTGCTTGTGCAGCAAACCGCACAGGATTTCGAGCAGTGGAGTCAGGAATTTCGTCTGGAAACCACAATAGCTGATACGCTGGATGTCGTGGCTGGTTTTTACTACCACGACCAGAATTTCGAGCAGCTGCGCACTAGCGAATTGGTCGCGAGCGCTGCCGGTCCCAATGTGGTCTTGTCCCCGGCCGAGCAGGATACGGAAACCTGGGCTGTGTTTACACAAAGCACACTCAATTTGAGCGATGTGGCCCGCATGACCGTGGGGCTTCGCTATAGCTCGGATAAAAAGGAAGCGTCCGATGTCCTGACCATGTCGAATCCCATTTTTCAGGCCATCGGCTTTTTCGGGGCTTTCGAACATGATGTCACGGCGAGCCGAACCGATAAGAATCTCTCGTGGCTTTTGCGCGGCGAATATGATTTTGGCGACGATAGCTTGCTGTATGCGTTGGCATCGCGTGGTTACAAGGCTGGCGGTTTCGACATAAACGGGCTTGGTGGCAGTCAGGGGACAACGCCTGCATCGGATTTCGAGTTCGAAGACGAGCGGGCAACCAACTTTGAAATCGGCGCCAAGTTGAATTTACTGGATGGTGCGGCGACGCTGAATACCAGTGCGTTCTATACGCAGTACGACGATCTGCAGGTGACCCAGTTCAACGGAGCCAGTTTTGAATTGGGCAACGCTGCCGGCGCCAGAGTGCAGGGCCTGGAAGTTGACTACCGCCATGCCTGGGCAGACGGTCTGATATTCTCGGCAACTGCGACCTGGCAGGACTTTGAATTCAAGGACTATCTGGCAAACTGCAACCAGCGCCAAATCAACGGCTTGGAAGCTGGTTGCGTCAATGGGGCACAGGATCTTGACGGCAAGGATGGCCAGTTTGCCCCGGCGCTTTCTGCCAACGTAGGAATCGATTATGAGGCCGATCTGTCGTCCGAACTCCTCCTAAGAACCAATCTGAACATGATCTATTCGAGTTCTTATTATACTCAGCTCGGTTTGGATGAGAACGTACAGCAGGACAGCTATGCCAAGATCAATGCGCGTATTGCTCTCGCATCGGCAGATGACAGCTGGGAAATCGCTCTCATTGGCAGGAATCTCACTGACAAGAAGGTAAGCATAAACAGCTTTGACTCGGCCATCTCCGGTAATTTTCCGCTGACTTACGTCAAGTTTATCACCCCGCCTCGTCAGGTTTCGTTGCAACTTAGCTACCGCTTTTAGGGTGCTTTGGGTTCTGCCCGGTTTGTCCCAGGACGGACCGGGCATAGTCTTAGCTAATTTGATGAGTTGGACCCGCAACTGCGCACCCGGAGGCTGGAAGATCAGCTGTCATTATCGGCCCGACGGATGGTGGAAGCACACCCGGATATAGGTGCCATTGTGTTGGAATGCACCAATATGCCTCCAGCATCAATGGCTATTCAGCACGCCACAGGTTTGCCGGTGTTTGATGTCATCAGCTTGATCAATTGGGCGCAATTAGGTGTTCATCAGAAACGTTACAGCGGGGCGATGTAAAACATTTTTCGAAGGCGATTGTGATCTAAAGCTCGTTGCTTGAAAGACTCATGTTTTAGGAACAAATTATTTCCAAAACAGAAGGCCGTCGCAGAATACGTAATAATTGACCTACGTTTATATAGCAGGAGTCGAATAGGCCATGTCGGAAACCCCGCTTGTTGAATACAGAACAGAAGGTGCAGTAGCCCTTATCCATGTCAATCGGCCCGATGCTCTCAACGCCTTCAATCGAGCAATCTATAGCGGGCTCAATGCGGCTATCGAGCGCTTCAATGATGATGGCGACATGCGCGTTGCCATTATAAGCACCGCCGGGCGCTCCTTTACCGGCGGGGTGGATTTGAAAGATCTGCGTGCAGCGATGGAGGAAGCGGGCGTAGACACCCCTTATCCTCTCGCTTCTCAATTCAGCATTGATCACGAAGATCTGGCATTCTCGGAGAAGCCAATCATCGCTGCCATTCAGGGGCAGTGCTATGGCCAGGGCATGACGCTGGCTCTGGCCTGTGATTTGCGCGTGGCAACCGAAGATGCACAGTTTTGTCTGCCAGAGGTGAAGATCGGTATTGCAAGTGTTCACGGGACTTTGCGCTGCGTGCAGAAAGCTGGCCTTGGAAAGGCGCTGGAGTTGCTATTGCTCGGCGAGCCGCGCAGCGCGCAGTGGGCAGAGCGAGCAGGCCTGATCAATGAGATTGTGCCTGATCAAGAGCTGCATTCTCGCGCGATGGAATTGGCGCAGGCGATCGCCTCGATGGATCCCAAAGCGATCTATGCGACGCGCAAGGTCGCTTATTTCGCACAGTACCATGATTTCGAGCAAACCGTAGCGCTGGGCGCGCAACTGCGAAACGAAATGTAGCAGGTGATGGGGAGGCAGAAGAGGGTATCTACCTCAGAACATTAATTTTTAGCCAAAGTGAGTATCAGCGGACAGGCAATGAGTGAGAGGAAGACCGAAACGGTTGGGTGCCATTGGGGGCACTACCAGATCACTGCCGATGCGGGACGCGTCGTTGCGGTAGATCCGCCTCCTTATGACAGCAATCCTTCTGGTATCGGCGGGTCTCTGCTGGATGCACAGGATAGTAACTGCCGTATCAGCGCCCCGATGGTGCGCAAAAGTTATCTGCGCAGTGATGGTGACCATCGTGAGATGCGGGGCCGAGATGCCTTTGTGCAGGTGAGTTGGGAGACGGCTCTTGATTTGGCCGCGAAGGCTCTCAGGAACACAATCGACAACCATGGAAATCGGGCCATTTTCGGCGGCTCTTATGGTTGGAGCAGTGCGGGCCGGTTTCATCATGCGCAGAGCCAACTGCATCGTTTCTTGAATACCATCGGAGGGTACACCGCCTCTGTTAACACGTACTCGGCAGCCGCTGCAGAAGTGATCGTGCCGCATGTCCTGGGCCTCAACTTGCTGAAAGACGGTGAGCTTTCCAATTACGCGGATATCGCCGAGCACTCTGACCTGGTCTTGGCCTTTGGGGGCTTCTGCCCGCACAACAATCAGGTTGTGGCGGGCGGTCTGGGTGATCACCGGGACCGCAGCGCGTTTGCATCCTTGTCTGAGGCGGGCGTTGAAGTCATCAATGTCAGCCCGCTGCGCGATGACATGCCTGATCTCATCAACGCCGAATGGATCGCGGCCCGGCCAAGTTCTGATGTAGCCTTGATGTTGGCCTTAGCCCATTACCTTGAGGTCAATGACCGGGTCGATCGGGATTTCATTCAGCGTTACACGACGGGTTATGAGCCTTTCCGCGCCTACTTGCTGGGCGAGACAGATGGTTGTCCGAAGGATATTCCATGGGCTGCCCCCATTTGCGGGCTGGAGCCAGCCAAATTGGAGCAACTGGCAGACAAGTTGAGCAGAAGTCGCCGCGCCATGCTGACGGTGAGCTTGTCCCTCCAGCGTCAGCAACACGGTGAACAAGCTATGTGGATGACCGTGGTCTTGGCGGCCATGTTGGGGCAGATCGGGCTGCCTGGCGGGGGAGTTGCTCTGGCTTGGGGCGCTAACGGGATCGGGATCTACGGGCGCAAAGCACCACCATTTTCCTGGGGAAGTCTGGATCAGGGGAGCAATCCGACGGGTAGTTTTATTCCCGTCGCCCGTATAACCGATACGCTGCTGAACCCCGGGGCAAAGTATGACTATAACGGTCAGTCTCGAACCTACCCCAAAATCGACTTGATTTACTGGGCTGGTGGCAATCCCTATCATCATCATCAGGATCTCAACCGGTTGCGCAAGGCCTGGCGTGAACCTCAAACGGTGATCGTCAATGAATCGGCTTGGACAGCAACAGCGCGCCACGCGGATATCATCTTTCCGGCGAACACCTTTATCGAACGCAACGACATCGTTTGTGGCAAGGATTGCTATGTCTTGCCATCACGGCAGGCACACCCTCCCTACGAGCAATCGCGCACCGATTATGAGATATTCTCGGCCCTAGCTGCCCGGTTGGGTGCCGAGGCGGCATTCACTGAAAATCGCACCGAGATGCAGTGGCTGGAGCATATTTACACGACTTCGCGTGCCAATGCCAAAGCGGCGGGAGTAGAGCTGCCCGGCTTCGAGGAGTTCTGGGACGGCGGCGCTGTAAATCTGGAGTCCCAGATCAAACCGCGCGAGTTCGAGATAGAACGCTTTCGCAGAGACCCCGAGCGTTTCCCGTTGAAAACGCCATCTGGGAAAATCGAGATATTCTCTCAAACCATTGCCGATTTTAACAAAGCCGACTGCCCCGGACATCCGGTCTGGATGGAAAAAATTGACTATCTGGGGGCGTCTTTGGCCGATGACTATCCATTGCACCTCATCTCTGCCCAGCCAAAGAACAAGTTGCATAGCCAGTTTGATTTTGGCCGGCACAGTCGCCGTGACAAAGTAGATGGGCGTGAGGTTGTTCTCATCAATCCCGTCGATGCGGCTTCAAGGGGTTTGCAGGATGGGCAGGTGGTGCGGGTTTTCAACCAACGCGGCGCGTGTCTGGCGGCTGTCGGTCTTAGCAACGAGGTTATGCCGCAGGTGGTTTGCCTGCGCACCGGCGCCTGGTTTGATCCGGACGACCAGCTTGGACTTGATCGCCACGGTAATCCCAATGTCTTAACCCCAGATCGAGGCACCTCGAGTTTGGCGCAAGGGCCCAGTGCTCACAGCTGTCTGGTGCAGATCGAAGCCTACAACAACACAGCACCGGCAGTCATGTCCTTTGAATTGCCCGAGATCGTCGAGGGTTGAGTAGCGATAATGCCGCTTACGTTCGTAAGCAGAAATAGAATTAAGAGGTAGAAACGATGACAATCTCATTATGGAACGAAGCGGCCGAAACGCTACAGGGTCAGGAACTGGAAGATCTCCAGCTTAAAAAGCTGAAAAAGCTGCTGGTCTATGTTTATGAGAACTCAAATCACTACAAAGAGAAATTTGATGCAGCCGGTGTGAGTCCCTACGAATTCACATCCCTGGAGCAATACAAAGACTACCCGACTTTCGACAAGTACGAGGAGCGAGCAAGCCAGCAACGCTCAAGCGAAGAGTTGGGGCATCCCTATGGCATGCATTTGTGCTGCGATATCAGGGACGTCAATCGCACCAGCGCATCTTCAGGCACCACGGGCACGCCGAGCTTTCAGGGCGCAACAGCGAATGATCGAAAGATCATGAGCGAGAACAACGCCCGGGCGCTCCATCGCATGGGCATTATGCCTGGCGATGCTGTGATGTACGCAGGCGTCATGAGCATGTGGGTGGCTGGAATACCGGCAGTTGATTGTTTGCTCAGCTATGGGGCCAATGTGATCCCGATTGGTGCGTTGGTAGGCAGTGTCAAAGTGGTTGAAATGGCTAACCTGACCCATCCCAAGGCGATTATGTGCACACCCTCCTTTGCACGTCACATGATCAAAACCGCCAAGACCAAAACCGATATCGATCTGACGAAAGTCGGAATTGAAAAAGTCATGGTTTATGGCGAGCCGGGTGGCAGCATACCTGAAATTGTCGAGGAAATATCGACAGGCTTTGGGGGCGCTCAGGTCTTTGACCTCATGGGCGGGACCAGCTGTCTAAACCCGATCTTTGTGTCATGCGAGGCGGGCGACGGGATGCATTTCATTGCGCCTGACCATGCCTATGTCGAAGTGCGTGATCTGGATAGCGGTGAGATCGTGCCGATCGAAGACGGTGTCGAAGGCGAACTGCTCTACACCGGAATGGACCGGGAATGCGGCCCGTTAATCCGTTTCCGGGACGGCGACAAAATGAGGATCGATACCAAGCCGTGTAGCTGTGGCCGCCCGGGCTGGCGCGTGCATGTGCTCGGACGCGCGGATGATATGCTGTTGGTCAAAGGGGTGAATGTTTTCCCCTCGGCAATTCAGGACATGGTGCTGAAAATGAAGGGCGAATTGACCGGTAATATGCGCATCGTCAAATTCTCTGAATCTCCCGTTATCGAACCGCCGTTGCAGCTCAAGGTGGAGCTGTGCGGCAGCCCGAGCGACGATGTCGCCCAGGATATCGCCAAGAGACTGCAGGACGAGATTCAAAGGGTGCTGCGATTTAGAACAGAAGTGACAACCTTTGCAGAAGGGCAGTTGGTCATGGAATATGGCGCGACGGGCAAAGTGAAGTTGGTCGAGAAGGCCTATTAAGCGGTAGATGGGAATAGATTATGATTTATGATGAGAAACATGCCGATAGCCTGAGTGTTGGACATCACCAGCAGATTGTTAAGCGTCTGCAGGCGGCAATGGCCAATGACGATCTCGATGCCCTGGTCGTATTTCGTCCTGACTTCTTTCATTGGATCAACACGCACCAATCGGTTTTTATTGATGGTGGAATAATTGGCATGGCGATGCTGATCATCCCGCGTGAGGGAGAGGCGATCGGGATCTGTTCAGAGCACGAATATGACGCGATGCTTGAAAGTGCTGCTGTCAAAGACTGGCGAGCGGTGCAATTCTGGACGGGTCAGGAAGATCGCTACGCAACGTCAAATACGCCTGCGATACGTTATGCCAGTGATCAGCGCAGCACGTCACCGGAAGGCGGGCTTCTTCCTTTTGTTGCAAGCTTGAAGAACACGCTTGAGCAGGAAGGGTTGGGCAAGGCGCGACTGGGTGTTGAGCTCAGCAATCTCACTGTGGGCTTGCATCAGATGCTGGTGGCCGAATTGTCGGGCTGTGAATTGAAAGAATCCCTGCCGCTGTTGACCCACTCAAGGATGCTCAAGACCGAGTACGAAATCTACAATATGCGCTATGCGGCGCATCAACAATGGACGGTTTGTCATGACATCATGATGAATTTGCGCCCCGGTGACAGTTACGCTGATCTTCGCCACCGCATCCAAGTCGGTGTGGCGCAGGCCCCCTCGGTCGATGGCAATCGATTCTTGATGATTTATATGGGAGATACCCCGGCAGCGACGTCACGCAATTTTGATCGAAAGCTGAAAGAAGGCGACATGCTTTCTATCGATCTCGGCTTTACGGTTCGAGGTTATATGTCTGACTCAGGGCGGGCCTATGTGATGGGCGAACCCTCAAATCTGCAGCGTCAAATCGCCGAAGCTTATGGCCAGGCCCATCAAGAGGTCAAAAAGGCCATGGTGCCCGGAGCGAGGACGGGTGACATCTACGATATGGCAGCCAGTATGGTGAGAGAACAGGGACTGTCAGATTTCCGGCGCGGTCATATTGGACATGGTCTGGGCTGTTGCACCTTTGTGGAAGAATTTCCGTTTCTCATGACGGGCGCTGATACTGTGTTGCAGCCCAATATGATTATGACCCTTGAAATTCCTTTCTACGGGAGGGGGTTTGGCGGATATTTTGAAGAGGATATTCTGCTGATCACAGAAGATGGCAATGAATCGCTGACATCTGCGCCTTTCGGTCTGAATGTGATCCCGGTCTCGTAACAGGGCTGGGGGTTCGGCTCGATTTGACGAGCATCCTTTAACCAGGGTCTGATTATGACGAATGGCGAAGAGCAACACGGTTTTTCTGGCATCATCGAGGCCTGCTCCTCGGATTGCCAGATTTTGAACGACCGGGAATGGGTGCAATTTGCCATTCGCACCCTCCAGGCGGATAGCCATCGATCATCAGATACACATCTGATCAAATTGCCATTTGATATCTACCCTAACATCGATCTGTATTTCAAAGATGAATCAACCCATCCAACAGGCAGCCTGAAGCACCGCTTGGCACGATCACTGATATTGTACGGAATATGCAACGGTGAAATCGGTCGCGGCACACCCCTTATCGAAGCTTCATCCGGCAGCACCGCGGTGTCCGAGGCCTATTTCGCACAGCTGTTGGGTTTGCCGTTCTATGCGGTCGTGCCCATTGGAACATCTGAGACAAAGCTCGGTGAGATAAAAAGGTATGGCGGACAAATTCACGCCGTCGAGGCTCACCAGATCTATGATGCGGCGAGCCAACTCGCGGCAGACACGCAAGGGTATTACCTCGATCAGTTCACGAATGCCGAACGGGCAACAGACTGGCGCAGCAACAACAACATTGCCGAAAGCCTGTTCGATCAGATGGCGATGGAGCGCCATCCGGCTCCGGCATGGGTCGTGGTCGGGGCCGGGACAGGAGGCACTTCGGCGACGATTGGCCGCTATATCCGATACAAATCGAAAACCTTGGGCCACACCAGACTTTGCGTGGCCGACCCGGAAAACTCGGTCTTCTTCGAAGGGTTCAAGTCAAAAGATCCGACCCTGAAAAAATCCATCAAATCCCGGATTGAAGGGGTGGGAAGACCCCGAATGGAGCCGTCCTTCATTCGAGCCGTCGTCGATAAAATGGTTTGTGTGGAAGATGCTGCCAGTTTTGCGACGACCTTATGGTTGGAAAAGCAAACAGGCCGGCGATTTGGGCCGTCAACCGGCTTGAACTTCTATGTCGCGCTTTTGCTCGCAGCAGAGATGGCAGCAAAAGGAGAAACCGGCAGTATCGTAACGCTGATTTGCGACACAGGCCTTCGTTATGAAGATACTTGTTACGATCCAGCCTGGCTCCAAGCCAATGGTCTGGATGTGGCCCATCACCTTAACTTTCTGGCTTCTCTTAGAGCCTGATATTGATGGCAATAAGTAACTGACTTTATTTGACTATCAAAAAGGATGCCAGTGATGACAAGGCCAAAACCTTTGGATGAGCTTTATAACCATGACGGGATGGCTTTGGCGGAGTTGGTCAACAAGGGCGAGATAACGGCCGGGGAACTCCTGGACGTTGTTATCAATCGAATTGAGACACTGAACCCGAAGCTGAATGCCATAGAACAGACAAACATCGAGCTTGCTCGTGAGAAGGCTCGGCAAGGATTACCTGAAGGTCCTTTTACTGGTGTTCCGTCTTTTATTAAGGCGAATATTGATTTTCCCGGCTTTTCGACGACCTACTCCTCTAAGGGATTTGCCAATGCCCCGCCCGTCACTTGGACCAGCCCATTGGCGAAACGCTATATTGAGTCGGGGCTAAATATCATTGGCAAATCCACGCTTCCGGAGTTTGCCTACAACACGCATACAGAATCCCAGCTATGTGGTCGAACAAGGAACCCATGGGACCCCTCATTGACCGCCGGCGGGTCAAGTGGAGGTGCTGCAGCATTGGTAGCCAGTGGCATTGTGCCTCTGGCACATGGCACGGACGGTGGCGGTTCGTGTCGTATACCCAGCAGCCATTGTCACACGCTCGGACTCAAATCCAGTCGTGGCAGGCATGTTGACGTTAGCCGAATTCCGCCGATCGTAGAAACACAGACCAGTCAGATGCTGACCCGTTCTGTTCGGGATTTGGCCATGTCTTTCATGTTTACGGAACGACGCGGCGACGACGCCTGCCTCCCAGAACTGGGCTTTATCTCTGGACCATCTTCAAAACGTTTAAAGATCGCCGTCGGGTTGAAGACCGCAGACGGACTGAGCGCGGAAGCCGATGTGCTGGATGTCATCATGCAGACAGCAGAACGATGCAAGCTAATGGGACATGAAGTGGTTGAACTGGACTGTCTCCCATATCATGTGGACGAATATCTCGATCAATTCATGACAATGATTTCGTTTTTGACGAGACGCATGGCGGATCAGTTCGAGGAAATTTTTGGCCGACCGGTAGCCGACGGCGACTTTGAAAAGCTGTCGATGTTTTACCTTAATACCATGCCGGATAATCCCGAGGCTGAATGGAATCGGCTAATGGAAACTGCAAATAAAATATCGGATTCGTTTGATAGACTATTTGAAGGTTACGATCTCATATTGACGCCAACTGTCCCAGTAGTCGCCAAGGAGGCAACTGGTCGCGCTCTCGATAATGATATCGATGCGCTACTTGCTGAAGCCAGACGCGACGTCAGGTTCTTGGCTTTTGCTAATACTACGGGACATCCGGCTATGACCATTCCAGCCGGCTTTAGTCCGGAAGGGCTGCCAGTGGGAGCACAGTTTATTGGTGCGAAAGGGGCTGAAGACACCTTGTTCAGTATTGCATATGAACTTGAGGATGAGATCAAGTGGTCGCGCCATTGGCCGCCAATTTCAGTCGCATTTGCTGGCTCCTGAATCTTCCCAAAATAGTTGGATCTCTTCTGTGAAAATAAGTTTCCGGAGCTCTCCTAATACAAATTAGGCTGATCGCAGGAAGTACCAGCAATGCGGATGAACCATAATTGGAAACTGCCATGAATCATGAATTCAAAACTCTGATCATTGAACGTGATACACTGAAGCAGCTACTGACAATGGATGATTGTATTGAATCCATGGACAGCTGCATGCGCCAAACCTCCGCCGGGAATTTGGTAAATCCGCCACGAGCCGGTTTTAAGGCTGGAAAGGGAATGTTGGGTTGGATGCCAGCTTATCTGGGAGAGCCTGAAGGATTTGCTTGCAAGTTGATCACACAGTTTCCTGAGGCGAAATTGAAAGGTTATTCCAGCCATTCGGGTGTGACAGTTTATTTTGAAGCCGAGACAGGTCAGCCTGCAATGATTGTAGATTCCGGTTATCTGACTGCTGTCCGCACCGCAGCGGCTAGCGGTGTGGCTACACGGACCTTGGCACGCGATGACGCATCCACCCTCGCCTTGGTCGGTTCGGGTGAGCAGGGATACCTGCATGTGGCGGCCATGCTTGCAGTAAGACCCATTTCAGCCATTCGAATTTGGGGACGAACGGCTGAAAAAGCTGCACGATTTGCAGAACAAATCGAAGCGGAATGGCAGGTTAAGGTAGATATCTTTTCGACCGTCGCAGAGACGATCAAAGAAGCCGATATTATCTGCAGCTCTACTCCCGCAACGGCGCCGGTATTATTGGGCCGGGACTTGCCCGAAGGGTGTCATATCAATGCGGTGGGAGCCAGTCGGTCGCCTAAAGTCGAGCTTGACGAAGCGGCTGTCCTAAGAAGTCTATATTACGTTGACTATCTCGAATCTGCCGTCAAGGAAGCGCGGGAACTTATGGAAGCACTGGAAAGCGGCGCCATTTCCAAGGAGCATGTTCGCGGCGAAATCGGCGAGGTGCTCTTGGGTCATAAACGCGGACGCGAAAACGAGCGGGATGTCACCATATACCGCTCAGTCGGATTCGCTGCGCAAGATGTGGCCGCTGCGGGTCTGGTCTATAACAAGGCAAGAGATCAGGGACTGGGCTTGGCTGTCCGCCTCTGATTGCCCATTCCGGCCGATCCGCCCACTTATTCCGACGACATCCGGCCACCTGTTCCGGGCTATCCGCCCAGCTGTGGTGTGCCGCGTCGAGGCGTGAGATTTTCGTTATCAGTATTCGCGATGTGACCTACCCCCCAAGAGAAGTGGTCCGTTTTGAGAGTTAGGATTTCGGCTATTTACGGCTTGAAAATAGCTGATGAATGGCACGGAAGAGATGCACGCCAAGACAGATTATTGCGATGCTGCGCGAGGATGAGGTGCGGCTGCCTCAGGGAGAGAAGGTCGGTGCGATCTGTCGATCATTGGGCGGTTCGATTGCTTGGGTGATCGATCGTGAAAATTTCTTTCACGGAATTAATGAGCCGAACTCTGGCTGCTATTTGATGAGAGCTAATTGGCAGCTTCCGTTACCCTGCTAGCTCAAAGCCGACAGTCGCGTATCGACCCAATTCCAGACGTATCCGCAAGCGAACTCCGAATGACCGATCATGGGCCGTTTGCCGACAGTCAGCAATTGGGATCAGACCAAAAAGAGCTGACATTCAGCGGATGAAACCCCGATTCTGCCAACACTTGGTCGGGTAAGCCTAATGCCGAGCTCGCCACGCGCTTGGACTGACCTCTCGCCAGCGCCGGAATGCTTTCCTGAAATTCGCTTCGTCGCCATAACCGCATCGGTCGGCGATCTCGCTTGTCGGTAGCCGCGTGTTCTCAAGGTATTCGCAGGCCAGTGAAGCGCGTGTCTTGTCGAGTACCTCCTGAAAACTGGTGCCTTCGTCGGCGAGCCGCCTGAACATCGTGCGCTTCGAAAAACCAACCGCCTGTGCAGCTTCGTCTGCGGTCGTGCGCCTGCCTACATTGCCCAACACGAAACTGCGGAGTTCGCGTTGCAGCGGTGTTGGAGCATCCTCGCTCGCGATCATGGCCTCGCAGAAATCCTGGCAGATATTGGCGGTCAGCGAATTAGCGCTTGGGCATGGTCGCTCGAGCACGCCGGTATCGAAGTGCCATTCCATCTGCTCGGCAGAGAATTCGATCGGACAGTTGAAGACACTGGCATAGGCATCGGCCTGTCGCGGGCGCGGATAGGGAAAGCGCATCAGTGTGGACGGAAAGGGTTG
>Ga0181606_10001257_pt1 | contig 22201 bp, 17 predicted proteins | sample 041ome_10_FD_132994 | JGI IMG/M metagenome (GOLD analysis project Ga0181606, IMG submission 132994) | Coastal salt marsh microbial communities from the Groves Creek Marsh, Skidaway Island, Georgia - 041412US metaG (megahit assembly) | ecosystem: Environmental > Aquatic > Marine > Intertidal... | reverse complement strand
GACCGCAGCGGGGTATCTGATCCGTCACTTGGCCACCGGACGCACCCTGCCCGCAGGCGCACAAAACGTGATGGAGTTGTGGCAAGGTTTCATCGAAGAACAGGCTGGCGGCACGCTCGAAAATCTGCAAGCCAAACTTGCCGATCAACAAGAATTTGCACGCTTTGCGCGGCAGATCATTTCGGATCTGGGCTATGGCGATCAGCTGGGGGATGACCCAGATGCGCCTGATGATGATCAGCAAGACGACGCACAACAAGATCAAGAAGAAGAACAAGATCCCGACAGCCAAGGTCAGGACGACAACGACGAAGATCAGGCCGAAGCCGATCCAGAGCAAAGCCAAGATCAGCAACAAGATCAGGCCGAGGCGCAAATCAGCCAAGACGAAAGCGCTGATGACGATATGTCGGACGAAATGGAGATGCCCGAAGGTGACGCGCCTTTGGACCCGCCCCCGCCTGCGCCCATTTCTGACGCTGATCCGAATTACAACGTTTTCGACACCCAATTCGACGAAGAGATTAAGGCAGAGGAATTAGCAGAGCCCGCCGAATTGGAACGTCTGCGTGCCTATCTGGATCAACAACTTGAACCGTTAAAAGGCGCGGTCAGCCGTTTGGCAAACAAACTGCAACGTCGTTTGCAAGCGCAACAAAACCGCAGCTGGTTGTTCGATCTGGAAGAAGGCATTTTGGACGCAGGCCGTTTGGCGCGTGTGGTGGCCAACCCTACAACACCGCTTAGTTTCAAAATGGAAAAAGATACCGAATTCCGTGACACGGTCGTGACCTTGTTGATCGACAATTCGGGCTCAATGCGTGGCCGCCCCATTTCGATCGCCGCGATTTGTGCCGATGTTTTGGCCCGTACCTTGGAACGGTGCAACGTCAAGGTCGAAATCTTGGGTTTTACCACCCGCGCCTGGAAAGGCGGGCAAAGCCGTGAAAAATGGCTTCAAGATGGGCGCGCCCAACAACCAGGCCGTTTGAACGATCTGCGCCACATCATTTACAAATCTGCCGATGCCCCATGGCGTCGCGTGCGCCCCAACTTGGGCCTGATGATGAAAGAAGGCCTGTTGAAAGAAAACATCGACGGCGAAGCCTTAGAATGGGCACACCGCCGTATGGTTGCGCGTCCCGAACAACGTAAAATCCTTATGGTGATTTCCGATGGCGCGCCCGTGGATGACAGCACCTTGTCGGTCAATCCTGCAAATTATTTGGAAAAACATCTGCGTGATGTGATTGCCATGGTCGAAAAACGCAAGGCGGTTGAATTGCTGGCAATCGGGATCGGGCATGATGTGACACGCTATTACGAACGCGCGGTGACGATCACCGATGTTGAACAACTGGCGGGTGCCATGACCGAACAATTGGCGGCGCTGTTTGATAGCGATCCCCGCGCACGCGCCCGCGTGATGGGGATGCGCAAGTTTGGCTAAACACTGAAATAGGCAACACTATGTACCAAAGCTTTGAAACGCAGTCACAACCAGACGCGGGACCAGATCGCTTGGTCGCGCTGCGCACTGAGATGCGAAAACAGGGATTGGACGGGTTTATTGTTCCCCGCACCGATCAATATCAGGGCGAATATGTTGCCCCTTGTGATGAACGTCTTGCATGGTTGACAGGATTTACAGGGTCGGCGGGGTTTTGCATTGCGCTAGCCGAACATGCGGGCGTCTTTGTCGACGGTCGGTACCGTGTGCAGGTCAAGGCCGAAACGCGCCCGCCATATACGCCTGTGGATTGGCCACAGACACAGCCCGCCGCATGGATAAAAGATCAGATATCGCACGGCGTCATCGGGTTTGACCCATTGCTGCATACGGTGGCCGAAATTGAAACATTGGAACGTGATCTGGCCAATAGCCAAATCACCCTGCGCCCCAGTGTGAATTTGGTTGACGCCATCTGGCACAACCGACCAACCCCGCCATGCGGCAAGGTCATCGCCCACCCCATTGAATTTTCAGGAAAATCCCATTTAGCGAAATGTGCAGAGATCGCGGCAGATTTGGCAAAAGCGGGTGATGCCGCCGCAATCCTAACGATGTCTGACAGCATCTGTTGGTTGTTAAACATTCGTGGGTCTGACATCACGCATAACCCCGTTGTGCAATCTTATGCGATTTTGCATGCCACGGGGGCGGTTGATTTGTTTATTGATGCGGCAAAACTGGTCGATCTGGGCGATCATCTGGGCGATCAGGTCCGCACCCACCCTGTAGGCGGCTTTTTGGACCGTCTGGCGACCTTGTCAGGCCAAATTCGGATTGATGCGCAGACCCTGCCCAAGGCCGCCTTTGATGCGCTGCACAAGGCCAGTGTGACCTTGCGCCGTGACAGCGACCCCACCAGCCTGCCGAAAGCCTGCAAAAATGACATTGAATTGGCCACCGCGCGCGAATGCCATCTGCGCGACGCCAGTCACATGTGTGAATTTCTGTGTTGGCTTGACGCCCAAGATCCCGATCAGACCACCGAAATCGACGTGGCGATCGCCTTGGAAAATATCCGTCGCCACGATCCAAAGCTTTTGGAAATCAGCTTTGACACCATCGCAGCCAGCGGCCCGAATGCGGCCCTGCCCCATTATCGCGTCACCACCGCCACGAACCGCACGCTGCGCCGTGGCGAGGTCATGTTGGTGGACAGCGGGGGCCAGTATATGGACGGGACCACCGACATTACCCGCACGGTGGCCATCGGCGATCAACCACTTGCTGTGAAACAGGCGTTCACCCGCGTCCTGCAAGGTGTCATTGCAATTTCGCGTCTGCGCTTTCCGACGGGTGTCACGGGACGCCAAATCGATGCGTTTGCCCGAATAGCACTTTGGTCCGCGGGCCAAGATTTCGCCCATGGGACGGGACATGGCGTTGGTCATTACCTATGCGTTCACGAAGGACCGCAAGGCATTTCTCCGCGCTCAGCCGTGGCGTTTGAACCTGGCATGATCGTATCAAATGAACCCGGTTTTTACCAGGAAGGATCCTTTGGCATCCGAACCGAAAACCTGATCGTGGTAACGCAAAGCGCCGATTACGAAGGGTTTTTAGAATTTGAAACCCTGACTTATGTGCCGATTGACCACCGCATGATCATTGCTGATATGTTGACACAAGAGGAACGTTTATGGATCAACGCCTATCATCAGACCTGCCGCGACAAAATCGAACCTCGCCTAAGTGATGAAACGCGTGTATGGTTCACACAAATGACAGCACCACTGTAGCTGTCAAAAATAAAAGGGAAACGACATGGGTGCACATATTTCAATTCGTAAAGCTTCGGGAACTTGGACTGTCCGCGCGGGTGGTGCTGTTTTGGGGGAAACGACGAATGCGTTGGAATTGACCGATGGTGACCTAAAACCTGTCATCTATTTCCCGCGTTCTGATCTGGCCATGGCCTTTTTGGATCGTACCAAGCAAACCGCAGTGTGCCCGTACAAGGGCGAAGCTGTCTATTTCTCGATCGTGACAAAAAGCAAAACGTTAGAGAATATGGCATGGAGCTATGAAGCGCCCAAGCCCGCTGCCGCAGACTTGGCAGATCATATCGCATTCTACACCCAAGATTTGGTGGCGGTTGAGCAAATCTAACGCAGGACGTCTGTCACGCGAAAAACAATATGCTGTCAACTATGTTCTTCTGCCGAGGTGGCCGCCAGTGCCTCGTTATAGGCGCGCAGGGCGTCGACTTCGTATAATAAACCTATGATAGTGTTGGCCTCGCCTTCGCCACCCAATTGCACAACCGGCAAATACCGCGCGCCTGTGCGGCGAAACACGGGCATCGCACCTGCCAGCGTGCCATGGGCGTTCACATATGCGCCATTTTCGATCATATCCCAATGTTCTGGCTTGGCCACACCAATCGGGCGCATGACAAAATCATTCTTAAACAGGGTCAACAGATAATCTTGCGGCCCTGACGCCAAATTAATATTGCGCCGTGCCAAAAGCGTTAAAAAGAAAGACTTGTCCACAAATTTAGCCGACAAAGCCGATGCCATGGCAACCGTCACCATGACTGCAAGTCCTGTTTGCCAATCCCCCGTCATTTCAAACACAATCAGCGTCGTTGAAATTGGTGCACCTAAAACTGCTGCGGCAACTGCGGCCATTCCCGCCATGGCATAAATGCTCGCCCCACTCGACAGATGTGGCAAAACGCCGGTTGCAATGTCGCCAAAGGCAAGCCCCGTCAAAGCGCCCACCATCAACGACGGGGAAAAGACACCGCCCCCCATGCGCCCGCCCATTGTAATCGCAACAGCCGCAACCTTGACCGCCACAAAAACAATCGCAACCTCTAGAACAACCTGCCCCTTAAGGGCGGCAAAGGTCGTTTCATAGCCCACCCCGATAATCATCGGGAATTTGATGGCAATCACCCCCAACAAAAACCCCGCAATCGACGGGCGGAGCCACCGAGGCAAACCCAGTCTGTCTTGGACCTTGCTGGCCACGTCGTCGGCGAAAAAGATTGGTTTCATCAAAACAACAGCAATCACACCGCAGACCAATCCCAAGATCATGAATGCAGGCAATTCTGCATAGAATTCCAAGTTGGTGCTGGTCGGAATGTTAAATTCACGGAAATCGCCAAATGTCAGCTGGCTGATCACAGCCGCCGCGACCGACCCGATGACAATGGGCGCAAATGCGTGCAACGCAAAATGGCGCAAGACGACTTCAAGCGCAAAAAGCGCACCTGCAATCGGCGCGTTAAAGCTGGCCGATACCGCGGCAGCCACACCACACCCCAACAGATCACGCGCCGTGATGCCGCGCGCCCCAATCCAATCACAGACTTTACTCGAAATCATTGCCGCGATGTGGACCACCGGCCCTTCGCGCCCTGCAGATCCCCCCGTTGACAGGGTGATCAGGCTTGCCAACGCGGATGCGACGCCCTCTTTTTGTTCAACGCGCCCGTCATGCAAAGCAGCGGCTTCGATGACATCGGCAACAGAACGCACGCGTCCGTCCCGTGTTAACGTATGAAAAATGATGCCAACAACAACACCGCCAATTGTCGGTATCGCCACAACCCAATACCACGCAAGCGTTTCGGCAAATGAATGCAGTCGGTTAACATCAGGCGTCCCATAGGCCCAGGTTTGCAACGCCTCAATTCCCAATCGAAATAGAATGGCAGCCGCCCCGGACGCCAAACCAATCAAAAGGGCAATACCCCAAAAGCCAAAGTGAAAAATCAATTTGACCGCGCCAAATTCTAGGCGCGCCGGTGTTTGTCGCAGGATGTCAAAGAATTGGGGGCTTTCACCGAACCAACCTTTTCATTGTCAATTCCTCAGCTTAGGGTAACATCAGTGTGCCCCACCATTTTGGAAGCTGCAATGACAAATACCACTGATTATCAGACATTTAAGGATCTACTCGGCGATAGATTTACACAATCTCCTTCTGATCGAGCATTGCACGGCAGATCCGAGAGCTATTTTGATGAAATGCCCCCCGATGCGGTCGCCTATGTCGAAACCGTGGACGAGGTTGAGCAAATCGTTAAATTATGCACAGCACAGCGTATTCCAATGATCGGCTGGGGCACTGGCACATCGTTAGAGGCACAGGCCGCTGCACCCCACGGCGGGATCAGCATTGATTTTTCGCTTATGAACAAGGTGCTGAATATTGATACCGCGAACATGTTGGTCACGGTACAACCGGGCATTACCCGCGAAGCCTTGGACATCGAGCTGCGCCACACGGGGCTGTTTTTTCCGGTCGATCCGGGCGCTAACGCGTCGATTGGTGGTATGGCGTCAACCCGCGCCAGCGGCACGACAACTGTGCGATACGGGACGATGCGCGATAATGTCAAAGCTCTCCAAGTTGTGCCTGCCAGTGGCAAAGCCATTCGCACCGGATCGCGTGCGAAAAAATCATCCGCGGGCTATGATCTAACATCGCTTTTTGTCGGCGCAGAGGGCACGCTTGGTTTAATTACCGAACTTACCCTGAAACTACATCCCCGCCCCGAAGCAATCAGCGCAGGCATCGTTGCCTTTCCAGACATGGTCAACGCGGTTGATGCCGTCATTGCGACCATCCAAATGGCCCTGCCAATGGCGCGGATCGAATTTGTCGACCCAGATGCAGTGCGGGCCTTTAACGCATATTCCGGTACGGATATCCAAGAACGTCCACAACTGTTGTTCGAATTGCATGGCACTGAAACATCCGTGGCCCAAGACGCAGAGACCTTTCGCGACATTTGCGATGAATACGGCGGAGAAGAGTTTCAATGGTCGTCAAAACCAGATGACCGCAAAATTCTTTGGACCATGCGCCACAACGCGCATTACGCGATCCTTGCGTCGCAACCTGGTGCGCGTGCGCTGGTCACCGATATCTGCGTACCGATCGCAAACCTTGCCCAAGCAATCCGTGAAACCCGCGATGACATTGCACAAAGCGGACTGCGCGGTCCAATGTTAGGCCATGTCGGTGATGGCAATTTCCATACACTTTTGTTGATCGATCCTGACCAGCCCGATCACAGTGGCATCGCCCAAAGCTTGGCCGATCGCATGGCAAAACGCGCGCTCGCCTTGGGGGGCACTTGTACCGGTGAACATGGCATTGGCATGGGCAAACAGAAATTCATGGATCAAGAACATGGTGCCGCTTGGGATATGATGGGCACAATCAAAACGGCGCTTGATCCCAATAACCTGTTTAATCCTGGAAAACTGGTGCGTTCACGCTAACGGCGACATTCACACATGCGCAACTGGCAACATTGGGGCGTCAATGCCCCCAAGTATCAGATCGCAAGGCGCGGCGCTGCTTTAAGCACCGCTGATCAAGGCTCTTGCAGCGTCACGGGCCGCATCAGTCACGCGATCTCCCGAAATCATCCGCGCAATCTCATCGATGCGGGCTTCATGATCCAAAACCTGAACCCGTGAAATTGTTTCCGCATCACTTTGCTCTTTGGACACTTGGAAATGTTGCACCCCGAGCGCAGCAACCTGTGGGGAATGGGTGACAACCAACACCTGCCCCCCTTGGGCCAAAACCGCCAAACGACGCCCCACCGCATCGGCGGTCGCCCCACCGACGCCGCGGTCAATTTCGTCAAAAATCATCGTCGAGGATGCGTCTGTACCGCTAAGACATACCTTCAGCGCCAATAAAAATCGGCTTAACTCGCCACCGGATGCAATTTTCACCAACGGGCCCGAGGGCGCACCGGGGTTGGTTGCAACGACAAAATCAACTTGGTCAAACCCGTCAGGCCCACTGACGCCTTGGGTGATTTGCGTAGAAAACTGGGCACGCTCCATCTTAAGCGGGGCAAGCTCTGCCAACATAGCGGCATCCAAACGCACCGCCGCAGCCACACGCGCATCATGCAGCACCTGCGCAGCGGCGTCATAGGTCGTTTGGGCGGTGCGGACTGCGTTTTGCAACTGGTCCAAAGCATCCGCACCGCGAGCCAAAGTGTGCAATCTCTCAGAAAGTGATGCAAATAAATCGGCAAGCTCATCTGGTGCAACCTGATGCTTGCGCGCCAAACCTCGCAATGCAAACAACCGTTCTTCGGTATCTTCCAGATCGTGTGGATTAAACTCAAGAGCCTCAAGCGCACGATCGACGCCGTCTGTTGCTTCTTGTAGCTCAATCATAGCTCGATTGAGCGCCGACAACGGGTCATCCAAGCGGCCCTCGGCACGCACTGACGCGGTTTCTAACCAACGCGCAGCATCTGCCAGCATCCCTTCGGCCCCATCGCGCCCCAGCGCTTGCGATGCTTTGATGATATCTTCTCTGATCCGCTCTGCGCCCTGCATCAACCGACGTCGTGTGTCCAATTCGGCTTCTTCGCCAGGCTGAAGGTCTAGCGCGTCTAGCTCTGCTACGGCGTGGCGCAAAAAATCTTCTTCTTGCCTTAACTCGGCTTGATGGGCCTGCGCAGCGGCCAATGCTTTTTGCGCTTGTGACAAAGCACGCCATGCGGTGCGCACCTGCTCTGACAAGGTCTCATAGCCGCCAAATGCATCCAAAATACCACGATGGTTTTGTGGGTTCAAAAGCCCACGATCATCATGTTGTCCATGCAATTCAACCAAGGTATCAGACACTGTGCGCAGCACCTCACCAGATACGCGCCGATCATTGATCCACGCGGTTTTGCGCCCGTCGCGCGTATTCACACGGCGCAAAATCAATTCATCGTCAATCTCGAACCCTGCGTCGGTCAGGATACCAACAGCAGGATGATCCGATGCGATGTCGAACCACGCGGTTACTTCGCCCTGATCATGGCCTTGACGCACCAGATCCGCACGACCGCGCCAGCCGAGGACAAAGCCCAGACTGTCCAACAAAATCGATTTGCCAGCCCCTGTTTCCCCTGTCAGGACATTTAGGCCGCTGTTGAATTCCAAATTTATCTGATCAATGATCAGCATATTACGGATGTCTAAGCCGCGCAGCATGTGCTAATACGCCCCGTTATAACCATTTGCCTTTGACGACTTGGCGGTGCACTTCAGACAGCCAGCTGGTGCCAAAGACACCTGGCTTTAACCCTTGATCGGTCAACAACGCAAAGGCGCGATCATACCATTCAGTTGACTGGAAATTGTATCCCAAGATTGCGCCCGCTGTGCGCGCTTCGTCGCGCAGGCCAAGTGCAAGATAGGCCTCAACCAATCGATATAGCGCCTCGGCGGTATAGCTGGTGGTTTGGAAATCCTCGACAACCGTACGGAACCGATTGATCGCGGCGCCATAATTGCTCCGCTTCAAATAATACCGCCCAACTTCCATTTCCTTGCCTGACAAATGGTCAAACGCAAGATCGAATTTCAACGCGGCAGAGCGCGCATATTCACTGTCCGGATATTGTTCAATCACAACGCGGAACGCTTTCAACGCGCCCATGGTCAAAGATTGATCGCGTCCCACATCTTCGATTTGGTCATAATAGCTAAGACCAATCAAAAACTGCGCCCATGCGGCGTCTTCATCTGCGGGATAAAAATCAATATAGCGCTGCGCTGCGCTGCGGGCTTCGTCATAGGCTTTGTTTTCATGATGTGCAAAAGCTTGCATGATCAAGCCGCGCTTAGCCCATTCAGAATAAGGATAGAGCCGTTCAATTTCGCCAAAGAAATAGGCCCCATTGGCGAATTTGCCACGGTTCATTTCATATTCACCGCGCGCAAAGATTTCTTGTGGTGGGTAACCTTCGACAGGCACGATAACAGGGCGTTTTGTCCCGCTACATCCAGCCAGAACAACCATGGCCAATGCTACGCTTGCCAAGACTGTTTTATAAGTGCCTGCAGCCATTCTTTCCCACCCTTTTACGTATGTGATCATATACTGACCTGTATTTCATAAGTGGTCTAGCATAGAAAATCGACAGTAAAAATGCCCTAGAACGCAATGTTCGCTTTTTTGCTTATGCGACGGCGCAGACTTCGTCTAAATGCGCCCCTGCCCCTGGCAAAATCGCCGCAAGATCGGCATCGCAGACCACAAGTTCGAACGCATCAGGGGTCGCAAACAACTGGCGCAACAAATTGTTTGTGATTGCATGTCCTGCCCGATGGCCGACATAACGACCGATAATTGGCGCACCCGCCAAAGCAATATCGCCCAAAGCGTCCAACATTTTATGACGAACCGCTTCGTCTTGGTGCCGCAATCCACCCGGTGACAAAACCTTGTCCCCGTCAACGACCACGGCATTTTCAAATGTACCGCCCAAGGCCAAACCTTTGGCGCGCATCATTTCAACATCTGCATTGCGACAAAACGTCCGGCTGTCGCACAGTTCACGGACAAAGGATCCGTTGGACAGGTTCATCGACTTACTTTGCACGCCAATCGCTTGGTCTGTGAATTCGATGTGAAAGCTCATTTCAGGGCGCTGTGCCGGTTCAAACCGTGCCCACCCTGCGTCAGTTTTAAATTCAACCGATTTTAAAATGCGGATAGCACGCACCGGCCGGTCCAATGCAATGACGCCCGCCGCTAGGATTTCACGCACAAATGGCACGGCACTTCCGTCCAAAATAGGAAATTCTGGCGCGTCAACTTCGATCAAGACATTATGCACACCACATCCCGCAAGGGCTGCCATCACATGTTCGATTGTCGATACATTGATACCGTGATCGCCAATGAGCTTGGTACACAGCGGCGATTGTTCAACACAATCCCAACGCGCGGGGATCATCGTCTCGCCGATTTCAACGTCGGTGCGCTTGATCCAGATCCCGTGATCCACAGGTGCGGGCACCAAACGCAAGGTTACTGGCGCCCCAGAATGAAGCCCGATATCTTTGAATGTGAGGGATTTGGCAATTGTGGTCTGCAAATGGACACTCTGCGGGTTATGAAATCTTTGTTAATATCTGGTTACGTGTCGCGTCACGGAATGACAATTCAATCTTTGTGACTCTTTGTAACAATGCCAAAAAGGGTCGGCGATTTTTCGCCAATAAAAAAGCCACCGAAACCTCGGAGGCTTTTCAGCATCAACTGCTGTATCGCTTAGTTCGCTTGACGCCGTAAAAACGCAGGAATTTCAATGCGTTCTTGCTCTGGGCTTAGCTCTTTTGATTCTGCAGGCGTCGCAGATGAATGGACTTGTGGCTGTTTACGGCTCGCCGCTGCGCTACGATCGTGATCGGATCCGCCGCCTGCCATACGATTGATAAGAGACCCGATACCGAAACGGGGGCGCTCTGCCTCTGCGGGTTCTTCCTCTACCTCAACCGCTTGCGCACGTGGGCTGCGGTCAACTGCGGCGCGCAGCCGTGCCATTGCGTCCTCGGATGGCGTACCGGGCAGCGGCGCCTTGGGGGCGACAAATGCCTCGACCTCTTCATGCGTGTCTTTGGCTTGATAGGCAGGCGCTGGCAACTGATCGTCCTCAAACGGTGCGAATTCTGCCGCAGGTGCCATAACCGGCTCTTCTTTGTCTTCGTCACGCGCACCCGGCATATCAAACAAAGAAGCGGCTTCAGCAGCCATTGCAGGTTGCGTTTCGGTGCTGGACTGTTCAATCACTGGCGCGCCAGTCATGCTTGTGCGGCGTGGTGTTGGAATGTCAGACAACGCTTCAGATGCGTCGATACCCGTTGCCACAACAGACACGCGCATCACAGAGTTCATATCAGGATCCAAAGTTGACCCGACGATGATGTTCGCATCTGGATCGACTTCTTCGCGGATGCGGTTTGCCGCTTCGTCCAATTCGAACAAGGTCAAATCATAGCCACCGGTGATGTTGATCAACACACCTTTTGCGCCACGTAGGCTGATTTCGTCCAACAGCGGGTTCGCAATGGCTTTTTCGGCCGCTTGAACGGCGCGATCTTCGCCCTCGGCTTCGCCTGTGCCCATCATTGCTTTGCCCATTTCGTCCATCACGGCGCGCACATCTGCAAAGTCTAGGTTGATCAATCCTGGGCGCACCATGAGGTCTGTTACGCCTTTGACACCTTGGTACAACACGTCGTCTGCCATGCTGAACGCTTCGGTGAATGTTGTGCGCTCATTCGCCAGACGGAATAGGTTTTGGTTTGGAATGATGATCAATGTGTCGACCATCTTTTGCAACTGTGCAACGCCTGCCTCGGCTTGACGCATGCGCTTTGCACCTTCGAACTGGAATGGTTTAGTCACAACGCCAACCGTCAGAACACCCAATTCACGCGCCGCTTGCGCAATGATTGGCGCAGCACCGGTGCCGGTTCCGCCACCCATACCCGCGGTGATAAAGCACATATGCGCGCCCGCAAGGTGATCAACGATTTGTTCAATGCTTTCTTCGGCGGCGGCTGCGCCCACTTCGGCGCGCGCCCCTGCGCCCAACCCTTCGGTGACTTTCACGCCAAGCTGAATGCGCGAACTCGACAAGCTTTGCTGCAGCGCCTGTGCGTCAGTATTCGCAACCACGAATTCAACGCCCTCGAGCTGTTTTTCAATCATGTTATTCACAGCGTTGCCGCCCGCGCCACCAACGCCAAATACGGTGATGCGTGGTTTTAATTCATTTTGCTCGGGTACCGAAAGATTCAATGCCATTGTCGTGTCCGCCTGTTTTCCCATTTTTGGGGTTTAAATCCGCCTAATTACACAAATAATAACGGCGAATTACAAAAAGGTCACGCAAAAAAACGCAAAATATAGACGTTTTTTCGCGTTTTGGGCGGAATATTGCGGACAAATACCACAGTTAGTGGTTACCAGTTTTCCTTGAACCAGCGCAACGCACGGCGCAGCGACTTTTGGCCATAGCGTTCCAGTGGCATTTCAAAGTCCCACCATTCGTCTTGGGGGCTTGCACCAAACAGGCTAAGCCCAACCAGCGCCGAACAGCTAGGGCCAGAATAGGCTTGTGGCAAACGATGGATCCGCAACGGCCGACCAAGGCGTACTTGCTGCCCCAATATCCGGCTGGCCAGTGTATCCATGCCAGGCACTTGGCTCGCGCCCCCTGTCAGAACAATTTGCTGGCTTGGCAGGTGGTCAAAACCAGCGGCGTCCAGTCGGGCGCGGACCTCTTCTAGGATTTCTTCAACGCGCGGACGCATGATGCCAATCAACTCTGTACGGCTAACAGTGCGACGATCGTGTTCCCAATCCCCCGTTTCACCGCCGACCTCGATCATATCGCGGTCATCCATACCCGTCGCCATCAGACCGCCATTGCGTGTCTTGATGCGCTCTGCCGTGGCAAACGGTACCTGCAATCCCATCGAAATATCGCGGGTCACGTGATCGCCGCCCAGATATACAGTATCGGCAAAAATCATATGTTTTTTCATAAAGATCGAAATCGATGTGGTCCCACCGCCCATATCGATACAGGCTGCACCCAGCTCTTGTTCATCCTCAACCAAGGACGCAAGACCTGCAACATAGGGTGACGACGCAACGCCAGCCAGCTCCAGATCACAGCGCTTGACACAATAGGCCAAGTCGTGGATCACCTTTTGATCAACTGTTAGCATATGCATATCTGTAGATAAACTTTGCCCAATCTGCCCGCGCGGATCCAAGAGGCCCGAGCGATGATCAAGGGCAAAGTTGACAGGCTGAGCGTGCAGCACTTCGCGCCCTATCCCGTAATCAGGCACATCACAGGACGCCAAAACTTGGGCAATATCTTGTTCGCTGACCATTTGATTTTCAACGTCAATCTGTCCGGTCAATCCATAGGACCGCGGTGCGCCGCCAGAAAAACACGCGATGACATGATCAACGCGCAAATTGGCCAATCTTTGCGCCGATTGAAGCGCGGTGCGAATGGCGCGCTCTGCTTCGACCATGGACGAGATTTCACCGAACTCGATCCCGCGCGAACGTGTTGTCGCCGAACCAATCACGCGAAACCCCGACTGGCCTGCCAGAGATGTGACACCGTCTGGATCAGTGATATGTTCCATGCCGTCAAACCGCAGGATCAAACATCCGACCTTGGAACTTCCCAAATCTAAAATTGCGATTACACCGCGCTGCATTGCTGCTTTTCGCATTGCGCGCATAGCGCGCTGGGATTCATAAAGCTCGCTCATTGGTCGTTTGTCTCCGCCGATTTTTGGGTGGTATTTAACAGGTCAGGTTCTGTTGGCTGCGCAAGGCGCAGGGTAGGACGTTGCGCAAGGCGCATATCGATCGCGCTTATATTGCGCGACAAAAGATCTTGGGTTTGATCCAAAACCAGTACCCGTTCAAAGGCTTGCACAGGATTTTTTTCAGGCAACAGGATCGTTTGGTCGTTTTTCAAAACAACATCCCAGCGTCTTTGACCGACATAGGACAATCCGCGGATACGATCCGCAATGGGACGCGCCGCCGCCAATAGGGTCCGCGCCTGAGCAATTTGTTTATCCGCGCCCTGCCCCACAATCAGCGGCAAGTCAGGATAATCTACGCGGCTGACAGCAAAGCGCACAAAGCTCCCCGAAGCATCCAAAACTTCGAGGGTATCATCGTTGCGCCACAGATAGGCCGGCACGCGTTCAACCACGTTAATTTCCAAAGTACCACCTTGTTTGACGTGAATGCGCGCTTCGGCAACGGGGCCCAATTCAGTGATGGCGCCATAAATTTCCTGCAAATCCAAATCAAATTGGCTGACAGGCAATTCAACCGGCATAACTTCGCGGATATCCATATCAAGCGCGGGGCTTGCCCCATGAATCGCAATAACTTTGACCATAAATTCAGGCCGTTCGATGACCGATCGATACATGTCCTGAACGGCCGCCGAAATCGCATCACGACGATCCAAATCAGAAAAATAAATCGCACCCGTGCCAACACAAATCGCGGCCGGGATGCCAAAAAACACCATCCGACGCAACACAGGCGACAGCATGACACGCATGAACCGATACGACCAGCGCGATGGCGCAGGATCATTTCGAAAGGCACGCGGCGTTTTTATCGGTCGCATGATGCGTCCTCCACCAACCAACGGCACAAACTGCCGAAACTCATACCGACATGGGCCGCTTGTTCAGGGGCCAAGGACGTGGGTGTCATGCCAGGTTGTGTATTGGTTTCCAGCAAAACCAACCCGTCCAATCCGCGTGTATCATCCCACCGAAAATCTGTGCGGCTCATGCCTTTGCAGCCCAGCGCGTCATGGGCGCGCACCGCATAGTCTAGGCAGGCTGCCGTAATCTCAGCGGGCAATTGCGCAGGTATCACATGGCGCGAGCCTCCCGGCGCATATTTGGCATCATAATCATACCAACCATCAGTGATGATTTCGGTGACGCCCAAGGCGCGATCCCCCAAAACTGTGGTGGTCAACTCGCGTCCCTTGGCAAAGGCTTCGACCATGACAATGTCAGGCATCGCAGCATCCAGCTGTGGCGGCGTATTCGCGCCGTCCATGACCAAGTACACCCCAACCGACGATCCTTCGGCATTTGGTTTAACCACATAGGGTGGCGCCATCATATGGCGCGCGCAGACGTCGCCTTTGGGCGCAAGAATGCTGTCAACGATCGGCAAACCATTGCGGCGGTAAACTTCTTTAGACCGCTGCTTGTCCATTGCAAGAGCGGACGCCAAAACGCCAGAATGCGTATACGGGATATGCAACCATTCTAGGATACCTTGAACACAGCCGTCTTCACCCCACCGCCCGTGCAAAGCGTTGAACACGACATCAGGCGCAAGATCGCACAATTTCTGCGCAACATCTTCGCGTGCATCCACCTCGTGGACGTCGAATCCTTCGCTTCGCAAAGCCGTGGCGCATTCGCGTCCCGAAGATAAAGACACCTCGCGTTCCCGCGATGGTCCCCCCATCAATACCACGACTTTGGGATTTGCCCTGCTCGACATACCCAATTTGCCTCTAGTTCGGCGTTTTCGCCGATGTTGTTTTTATCACTGCGCCCTTGTCGGCGTCATTCGTTACGGATCACCGACCCGCATGATTTCCCATACTAACTCTATTCCGCTGGTTTGGAAAACCCTTTTTCGTACTAATTCGCCTAAACTTTCTAAATCTTGTGCGGTGGCTCCGCCTGCGTTGATCAGAAAGTTGGAATGTTTCTCGCTCATCTGCGCGCCACCAATGCGTGCACCGCGCATACCTGCATCGTCGATCAATTTCCACGCCTTAAGATCATGCACATCATCCGCCCGCCCCGTTGAGGAAAATCCAGCGGGGTTACGAAAGGTGCTACCGGCACTTCGATCTTTGGTGGGCTGGGTTTCGTCACGCTTGGCCAACTGTGCCTCCATCCGCGCATTCAAGGCCGCGGCCTCGCCCGATGGTGCCTCAAACGTGGCCTCGATCAAAACTGCACCCTCGGGCAAATCGCTTTGACGGTATTGGAAATTCAATTCCTCGGCCGTTACCGTGGCCAAGGTACCATTACGCAAAACAACGCGTGCTGATACGAAATGATCGGCGGTATAGCTGCCGTAACATCCTGCGTTCATGCGCACCGCACCGCCAATAGACCCGGGGATCGTCCGCAAAAATGTCAAATCCAGCCCCGCATCCGCCGCGCGTTTGGCCACATGCGCATCCAACGCCGCCGCACCGGCGGTCACACGGGTGCCATCAATCTCGATCCCGTTGAAACCGCGACCCAATCGGATCACCACGGCACGCAAACCGCCGTCACGCACGATCAAATTTGATCCAACCCCCATCGGGAACACCGTGACATCGGCCGGTAATGCCGACAAAAAATCGCAAAGATCCCGTAAATCTGCAGGCTGAAACAAATAATCGGCCCCCCCCCCAACGCGCAACCATGTCAAATCGGACAAATCGCGATTTGGCGTTAATTTTCCACGCGGTGTAGGTATCTGTGACATGGGGCAGCTCCTTCATCACCGATGTGCCCGATTAGCCCCCCCAAATCAAGCCTGTCTTTTACCTTTGCCGAAATACGCCCGGCCCAAGATATACACGCAGCGCTAACACAGCCATGCTATCGTGTCGTTTCCTTTAGCACCATAGAGGAGCAGTCATGAAATACGCATTCTTAGGTGTCGCGGTCGCCGCTTTTGTCGGCATGATCAGTTATATGATCCTGACCCGCCCCGACCCCCAAATCATCGCGGTGGATATACGCTTTATAAACAAATGTGAGTTTGCCGACCATGACTTTGTCATCACCAATCTAAAGACTGGAAAATACCACACGTTTCGCCGCAGTCATGCAAAGTTTGAAGTCCTGGAAGGAACGCCACTCAAGCTGACATTTCACCCAAGCGTCACGAAATTCGAATACGACGGCACCGAATTCAGCGCCGAGCCGGAAACAACCGTCGTTGCGGACTGTGGGGGCGACGCAAGTCCAAGCGTGGGATTTGAACATCTTAGCCGCGAATTGGCGAAATAATTACGCCCCGAGACGCGCTGGCAAACCATGCGCCCATGTGGAAATGGTCCCTGCCCCCAAACAGACAACGATATCGCCTGATTTGGCCTGTTCGCGGACCAAACGTTCCAGATCATCCTCAGAGACGATCGCACGCGCGTGACGGTGTCCGTAACGGATCAAACCCGCGACCAGATCATCGCGGCTGGCACCCGCAATGAGATCTTCGCCTGCGGCATATACTTCGGCAATTGCAACGACGTCTGCATCATTGAAACAGGTACAGAAATCTTCGAAAAGCGATGACAGGCGTGTGTATCGATGTGGTTGATGCACGGCAATCACCCGGCCATCGCTGGCCTGACGCGCAGCTTTGAGAACGGCCGTAATTTCGACGGGATGATGACCATAATCATCGATGATCGTCACGCCATTGACCTCGCCCACTTTGGTAAAGCGCCGATTGACACCTTTGAACCCTGCGAGGGCTGCACGAATATCGTCATGCGACATGCCCAAATGCAACGCAACTGCCACAGCAGACAGAGCATTTGACACATTGTGATCCCCCGGCATCGGCAAAGTGCAGCCTGTGATCACCTGTTCCGATTGCTGTAAGGCGATGTCAAAATGTGCAACCCCCGCCTTATAGGTCAGGTTCAAAACACGCACATCCGCTTGGGCATTAAACCCATAGGTCACCACACGGCGATCGGTGATTTTCCCGACCAACGCCTGTACCTCGGGATGATCGGTGCAACACACTGCTATGCCGTAAAACGGAATATTCGATACAAAGTCATAAAACCCCTTGCGCAGGTTTTCGATACTGCCCCAATGCTCCATATGTTCCGGATCGATGTTGGTCACAATCGCAATCGTGGCCGGTAGGCGGTTGAATGTGCCGTCGCTTTCATCGGCCTCGACCACCATCCATTCGCCTTGGCCCATGCGGGCATTTGATCCATAGGCATGAATAATACCGCCGTTGATTACGGTCGGATCAATTCCGCCTGCGTCCAGTAGGGTCGCAACCATCGTGGTGGTGGTGGTTTTGCCGTGTGTCCCCGCAATTGCGACGTTGGATTTCATGCGCATCAATTCGGCCAGCATTTCTGCACGCCGGACAACAGGCAGACCTGCCATCCGCGCCGCATCCAATTCAGGGTTTCCTGATTTGATTGCCGAAGAAATCACCACAACCTCTGCGCTTTCAAGGTTTTCTGCCCGTTGCCCAATAAAGATTTTGGCCCCAAGCGACGCCAAACGTTCGGTGATCTTGCTGTCTTTCAGGTCCGAGCCTTGCACCTGATAGCCAAGGTTCAACAGCACCTCGGCAATGCCCGACATGCCTATCCCGCCGATCCCGACAAAATGAATGGGGCCAATATCGTTTGGCAATTTGGTGACAGCGGCGGCATTCATAAGTCTATTTCCCCTTCGAAAGGATGTCTTGTATCAAAGCGATGAACCGATCAGCTGCATCTGGCACACCAACGGACAACGCATTGCGCGCCATCCGCATCGCGGTTTCAGGCTGTGTTAGAATTTCGTTGATTTGCGCCGAAAGCGTATCGACGTGGAACGCATCTTCGGTCACCAAAACTGCCGCCTGAGCATTCACCAACCCCATCGCATTTGCCGTCTGTTCGTCACGCAGCGACGCGGCATAAGGAACAAGAATTGAGGGGCGCCCAATCACGGATAAATCAGCAACCGTTGACGCACCGGCACGCGATATTACCAATTGCGCTTCGCTCATTCGGGTTGGAACATCTGTGAAAAATGGTTGTACATCTGCATTGATGCCATGCTCAAAATAAAAATTGCTGACCCGATCATGATCTTCGTCACGGGCCTGATGGCTGACCCGGATATGGCGCAACACATCCATAGGCAAAGCGGCAATTGCAGGGGGCACAACATCTGACAAGATACGCGCGCCCTGAGATCCCCCCATAACCAAAATGGACATAGGATAATCACCGGGTTCGATATAGCCCGCGCCTGCGCGTTCCAAAACAGCGATGCGCACGGGGTTGCCCACATGGACCGCATTTATGCCATCGGGCATCTGTGTCGGCCAGGTTCCGCATGCAAGCGCATCAACATGTTTCGCAAAGATTTGATTGACCCGCCCAAGGACGCCATTTTGTTCATGCACCAAACGCGGACGACGCAGGATCCATGCCGCGCCCACCGCAGGGATAGACGGATACCCACCAAACCCAACAACAACATTGGGGCGATCCAGCATCATTTGCACTGCGGCTTTGGCGGTGCCGATGGCAATTTGAAAAGGTACCAAAAGTTTGGCCAGAATTCCGCCGCGTGCAAACGTTCCCGACCGCAACACCTCGATTTTGACGGCTTCGGGGAAACCACCCACATAGCGCGCACCACGCGGATCGGTGGTCAGCTTGACCCGCCATCCCAGCGCCAGCAGCTCTTCGGCCAGGGCCTGGGCTGGAAACATATGCCCTCCGGTGCCGCCTGCGGCCAAAATTGCCAATGGTGATTTCGTCATTATTTGCGTCCGTTTAAAATATCAGCGACGTCTTTTTGCGGTCTAGAGCGGGTAAATGCAAGCAACATACCCATCGCGATCCCCCCCGCAATAAGCGAGGATCCGCCATAGCTCACAAACGGAAGGGTCATGCCCTTCGCAGGTAATAAGCGCACGGCAACCCCCATATTGATTACCGCCTGGACCCCGAACATACAGACCAGACCGGTCCCAGCCAGCCGCATAAACGGGTCGCGTTCACGCATCAATCGTGACAAAGACGTCAGCACGATAGATCCGTAAATAAACAGGATCAACGCCACCATGACGAACCCGTATTCTTCGGCGGCAACCGCTATGATGAAATCTGTGTGCGCGTCAGGCAGCGACCATTTCACCTGTCCTTCACCAACGCCTACACCAAAAAAGCCACCTTCTTGGATCGCATTGGTCGCATAGCCGATCTGGGTGCGCGGATCGATGTCAGGCGACAAAAACCCATCAATGCGGCGCGCAAAGTGGTCAGATAGATTATAGGCAACAGCGCCAGCGCCCACTGTCAATCCTGCCAAAATAAACAACAAGATCATCGGCGCGCCGGCCACGAAATACACCACACCCCACCCAAAAAGAACAAGGGAGGCCTGTCCAAAATCTGGCTGCATCGCCAGAAAGAACACGACAATAATCGTCAAAGCAAACGACCACAAACGACCGGGGGGGCCATTGATTTCTTGGGCTGCAGCCATCAACCACGCCGCCACAACAATAAACCCAGGCTTTAGAAATTCGGACGGTTGCACCGAGGCAAACCCCAACGCATACCAACGCACAGCGCCTTTACCAAAATCAGTACCAAAAAATGGTAACAAAATCAGCGCCACAAAGGATAGAATAAACCCAACAACCGCCAAGCGGCGCACCAATTGAGGACCCATCATCGAGGTGACAATCATTGCAACAATCGACAGACCGCCAAAAAAGGCTTGTCGTTGCACGTAATGAAATGGGGCCAAATCATTTTTTTCTGCCAACGGCGGCGACGACGCCAAGCCCAACAACAATCCAATACTAAACAATCCCAAAATGGCCGCAAGCGTCCATTTATCGATTGTGCGCCACCATTTTGGAAGAATGGGTTCACCCCGTGATACGGGGACAGAACCATAGACCATCTCAGTCATGGAATACTCGCCTTTACTGCCTCTGACATGTCCCTTAAGGGATCGTTGCGACAAAGCTACACGCATTTGCACTTTCTTACCAGCAAAAATAATATAAACACACCAATGAACCGCAAATTTGCCGATGGGATAGATGCAGATAAACACGCTCATATTAGGCGCCGGTGCCGCAGGGTTGATGTGCGCCGCCCAGGTCCCTGGCGCTTTGGTCGTTGATCACGCAAAAGCCGCCGGTGAAAAAATTCGCATCTCGGGCGGCGGGCGGTGCAATTTTACGAATATCTATGCATCCCCCGAAAATTACCTGTCTGGCAATCCACATTTCGTCAAATCGGCGCTGTCACGCTACACCCAATGGGATTTTCTGGACATGGTGAATGCCCACGGCATCGCCTATCACGAAAAAACGCTGGGGCAATTGTTCTGTGATCATTCTGCCAAAGACATCATCGCAATGCTGCATCGCGAAATTGATCGCGAGGGATCACAGGTATGGGTAAATACCGAAATTAAGGACCTTCGAAAAACGGATAGCGGTTTTGACGTTGATCTTGACCGTCAGGGTCGGCGCATTACGGTCGCCTGCCAAAACCTTGTCGTCGCCACCGGTGGCAAGTCGATCCCCAAAATGGGCGCAACCGGCATCGCATACGATATCGCCGCACAATTCGGCCTGCGCGTGACAGAAACGCGTGCAGCATTGGTGCCGTTCACGTTTTCCGACGGTCGCTTTGCCGAAATTTCCGGCGTTGCAACCTCCGTCCGCGCCTATGCAGACGGGCCAAGCTTTGACGAAGCCATGCTCTTTACCCATCGCGGTCTATCGGGCCCTGCCATGCTGCAAATCAGCAGCTATTGGCATGAAGGCCAAGATATTATCATCGATCTGGACCCGTCAGGCACGCTTTTGGGTGTGCTGCGCGAAAAACGCCAAAACTCTGGTCGGCGCAACATCGCCACCGAACTGTCCGCCTTGTTGCCCGCGCGGTTGGTGGGACATATCGCGGATGATCTGGGGCTGTCGGGCAATCTGGCCGATTGGTCGGATGCGCGGCTGACCGATCTGGTCACCCGCCTGCGCGCATGGCACCTGTGCCCGTCTGGCACCGAAGGATACCGCACGGCCGAGGTCACCGTGGGCGGCATCAACACCGACGATCTGTCGTCAAAAACCATGGCGGCGAAATCGGTACCGGGTCTTTATTTCATTGGCGAGGCCGTGGATGTCACCGGATGGCTGGGCGGCTATAATTTCCAATGGGCATGGTCCTCCGGCTGGGCCGCCGCACAGGCGATCACAGCGGGCTAAACAGCGGTTTCTTTCAGTCAGCCACCGCCAATTTCGCGCGGCAGATGTCCAACCCATCCTGAACATTCTTGATATTGGGATGCCCCGCAGGAAAGCGGTCGGTAAATATAACCAACGCCTGCTCCAACAACGGCACCGCCTCGGGATATCGGTCTGTTTTCATATACACCCCCGCCAGATTATTCAGGTAGATGGCAAAGCTTGGATGATCCGCGCCAATCGTGCGACGGTCGATATCACGCGCTTGCTTAGACGTTTCTTCTGCCAGATCAAAGCGACGCTGAGCATAGTACACCAACGCCAAACCGTTCAGGCGGGCGGCAAAGT
>Ga0181606_10001250_pt1 | contig 22255 bp, 22 predicted proteins | sample 041ome_10_FD_132994 | JGI IMG/M metagenome (GOLD analysis project Ga0181606, IMG submission 132994) | Coastal salt marsh microbial communities from the Groves Creek Marsh, Skidaway Island, Georgia - 041412US metaG (megahit assembly) | ecosystem: Environmental > Aquatic > Marine > Intertidal... | reverse complement strand
GTGTGTCTGAAATGACTGCTAAAGAGATTCAATTTTATCCAAACCCAACTCAAGATGTCATTCACATTGTTGGGTATCCAAATGCTCCGTATCAATTAATGGATCAAACAGGACGTATCGTTGAAACTGGACTGTTGAACAATGGTGCCATCAATGTAGAACATCTTTTTAGCGGTGTTTATTTCATTCAACTTTCGGATGAAGAAGAAGTGAAAACAGGAATCTTTCTAAAGAATTAAATAGAGCAGGGCTTAGCGCGGTTTCCGCCTTGGCCCTTTTCCCTTGCCTCTGAAATTACCGCCAGACTTCTTTTGACTTGCGGATGGGTTCCATTTTGGACTTTCCCCGATGTCTGCTGGAATAGGAGATTTAAGTATCTCTTTCTCGATCAATCGTTCAATCCGTAGGAATTTATACATCTCTTCCTCGTTCACTAATGTCACCGCAATTCCAGTAGTGTCTGCCCTTGCTGTTCTACCTATTCTGTGAACGTAGTCTTCAGCATCGTTTGGAACATTATAGTTGATAACTAAGTTGATGTCCTTGATATCGATTCCACGACTCATAACATCGGTTGCGACCAACACGCGGCACTGTTTAGACCTAAATCGAATCAATACAGCTTCCCGCTCACTTTGATCGAGATCCGATGAAATGCCTTCAACCAAATAGTTCTTATTCCTCAGGTCTCGTACTATCTGGCTGACCTCGCGTTTAGTGGAACTGAATATGATGATGGTTTTAAGCGAGTCTTTCCCATCTATTAATCGCTTGATCATTTTTGTTTTCAAAGGATCATAGCAGAGATAAATCAATTGCATCACACCCTCAGCAGGTTTAGAAATCGCAATGCTAATTTCATCCGGTTCTTTCAGAATCTCCTGTGCTAAGTCTCGAATTTTCCTTGGCATTGTAGCGCTGAACATCAGGGTTTGCCTGTCTTTTGGGAAATAACTGAAGATGCGCAGGATGTCATCATGAAAACCAATGTCCAGCATGCGATCTGCTTCATCTAAAATGACGTGCTCAATCGTAGTCAAATCCATATAACCCATGTTCAAATGGGCAATGAACTTTCCTGGTGTGGCTACTACAATGTCAACACCACTCGTCAGGGCTTTTTTCTGCTCGTCCCAGCTATCACCGTCACCACCGCCATAAATCGCAATGGATGAGATGGAAGTGAAGTAGGTAAAACCATTGATCTGTTGATCAATTTGAATGGCCAATTCACGCGTAGGGCAGATCACAACGGTACTGATACCCTTGGTTTCCTTTGCTGCCAACTTATTGATAATTGGTAGAATAAAAGCCGCAGTTTTTCCAGTGCCTGTTTGCGCGCAAGCAATCAAATCTTTTCCATCTAAAATTTTTGGAATAGCTTGCTCCTGAATGGGAGTAGCTTTTTCGAATCCCATATAACTTATGGAATCTATAAGGTCATCTGATAGACCGAGTTCTTTGAAATTCACGCTGCCAAGGTCACGAATTTTTTCGGCATTAAATGATTCTTCGAAAGAATGAACATATTTAATTGACAATCAAGTATTCACGAATGCTGAATTTGGTTGAACGTCTTTTCAGTACATCTGTTACTTTAGCCAACGATGGCAGACATATATCATAGAATCCAAAAGTTGAATAGATTATTTATCAACTTGATCATAATCTGTTGTGCACTTCCATCGATTGTTCATGCACAAGCAATCACAAATGCAGGTACTGAATTTTGGTTCGGGTTTACCGAGCCAATGGATGCTTTTAAGTCAATATTAACACAACCCGATACGACCATTGTTTTCCAAGCGAATATCTCATCTAGTTATATTACCAGTGGATACATTGAAATTCCTGGAACCTCTTTCTACCAGACCTTTTCAGTGAATCCCGGAACGGTGACCAAGTTGATTATTCCCGATTCCCTAGCATACATAGGAACATCGGAAGTGATCGAACCACGAGCCATTCATGTTCATTCTGAAGAAGATGTAGTAGTTTATTCCAACACCTATCATCAGTTCAGAAGTGAGGCATCATTGGTGTTGCCCAACAGAGCATTGGGCAATGAATATTATGTAATGACTTCGTATCCAATAATGTTGCTTACATCGTTTAACAGCCAACAATATCCAGGTCCATGGAGGTCGGAATTCTTAATCATTGCACCGGGAGAATCAGTGACCGTAGAAATTACTCCCAGTGACAATACTTTAGGGGGTAACTTGGCCGGAGTTCCATTTACGGTGACCCTCGATTCGGGCGAATTATATCAGGTGCAAGGTGACTCGATGGAGGACTTGACCGGTTCTCGTGTTCGATGTATCGATCCAAATAAAACGGTCAGCGTGTTTTCGGGGAATGTATGGTCAAATGTTTATTGTGGAACTACTGCCGATCCTTTATACGAGGCTCAATTTCCTACAAGATCTTGGGGACGAGAGTATATTCTTATACCCACTCCAGAAGTAGGTACGGATATGTTTCGTGTGGTGGCCGAAGAAAACAACACCGATATTTATAAAGATGGAGTCCTGCTCACCACTATAGATGCTGGTGAATTTTATCAGGACACGCATAAGGTAGCTCGTTTGATAAGTTCAAATAATAAAATTAGTGTGGGTCAATACATGGTGAGTAATGGAGGCGGCACCTGTTCGAATATTGGAAATGGTGATCCGTCTATGGTGATGATCAATCCAAACGAGCAAATGTATTTGGACAGCATTACGTTTTTTGCCGTGAGTGAATACGCGATATTGTTGAATTATGTGGCGATTGTAACACGCACATTCGATACAGCTACCCTTGATTTAGACGGATCTGTTGTCTCTGGGTTTACGACTCTTCCTGCAGATTCAAATTATGCGTTTACTGTAGTCCAGATTGATACGGGGAGCCATAATTTATTTTCAAATGGCTGTGGTTTCTTGGCCTATTCCATTGGGTTGGGCTTCGCAGAATCCTATTCTTATGCAGCAGGTGTTCGTTTAACGAATTTAGATGGCGGAGTAGATTATTCCAATATCACCGCCAACAGTGATACAATCTGCCAATTTGATAGCATCGAATTTATTGTGAATGCTGTTGGCAATCCATTTCTCTTTGATTGGGATTTAGGCGATGGAACTACATCTAGTTTGATGAATCCTATTCATAGTTATGACTCTGGTGGTACCTATTTTATAAGTGTCGCCATCGAATCTCAATGCAACAAAGACACGATTTACGATACGATCACTGTTGTTCCGCTGCCTATTGTGGAATTAGGGCAGGACACCGTTTTGTGCAGTTCGGATTCGGTCGTAATCACAGCCGATTCAGCGTTGAGCTATTTATGGTCTAATGGTAAATCCACTCAAAGCATCAGTGTGGATACTAGTGGAACTTACTACGTCACAATTTCCAACGCAAGGTGTGCCAGTTCGGATTCTATCAACGTACTGTTTGAAAAAACAATCAACGGCCTGTCAGTATCAAGCCTAGATACTACGGATACTGTGTGCGATGGAGAACCGATGCAATTCAATGGGTTCACGTCCAACAAGGTGGATGCCTGGCTCTGGTCTTTTGGTGATGGCGCTACAGATACCGCTCAGAACACGATTCACACCTACCAATCTGGAGGTAACTATACTGTCGAGTTGCAGGCAACATATCTGTGTGGCACAGATTCCATTACAGATGTGTTTAATTATTCAGTACAGATCAATCAAACTCCCCAAATTGAGCTTGGCCCAGACACCTTTGCTTGTGCAGAATCATTGATACTGACTGCTGGCGAGAATGATAATGCAGGGTATGATTACCTCTGGCTGCCCAACGAGAGCGATCAATATGAATTGGAAGTCACGGCACCAGGAGTGTACTTCGTAACTGTAAATAATGACGGATGCTTCACCACCGATTCCATTGAAGTTTTCTTTTCAGAAGACTTTATCATACCCAATGTTATTACTCCAAATGGAGATGGTGCCAATGACTTTTTCCGAATTGAGGGTACGCTTGAATGCCATGATTACAGTGAGTTGAGTGTTTATAACCGATGGGGAGCATTGGTTTATTATTCCTTAAATCCGATGACCGAATCATGGACTGGTTATACTCCATCAGGCGATCCATTGCCTTCGGGAGTTTATTTCTATCGACTTATTGGAAATGATGGCGATGTCTATGGTTCCATCACGCTAATTCGCGAATAAATACTGCGACCTGTTTCTCGTGCCAAAATGGTTGTGTCATTCTGAAATTGGACGCAAATCCCACGTGGCCGCCATATTCGGGTGTCAACAGCTGTACATTACTATTAGTATTTGCCTCCTCAAAGGGATAACAAGATGGACTTAAAAACGAATCATTCATTGCGTTAATGATCAATGTTGGAGCCGAGATGTTCTTAATAAATTGTTTGGAGCTACTCTTCTGGTAATAGTCATCTGCGGATTCGAATCCGTGCACGGGTGCGGTGTAGAATTCATCAAATTCATAAAATGTTTTTGAAGATTTAATGGCTTTTACATCCAGGGGGTAGGATGGATTTAAGTAGCATTTATATATCGCTTTCGATTTCAATTGGCTTAAAAATCGATGGAGGTAAATACGGTTTTGAAATTCTCCTAGTTTTTGGCTGGAACCGGCCAAATCAAATGGAACGGAAATGGCAGATACTGATTTTACGAGTGATTCGGAAGATTCTCCTGCATATTTCAAAGCCACGTTTCCACCCAGGCTAAATCCAATAAGGTGAATGATGTTATAGCGCGATTTTAAATGGTTTAGGATTAAACGGACATCGTCCGACTTTCCGCTGTGGTAGCTTTCCATCTGTCGGTTAACTCGACCGCTGCATGATCTGAAATTCATGGCTACAGCATCCATTCCCATGGAGTTCAGCATTTGCGACATTCCAATGATGTAGTTGGATTTACTGCTACCTTCTAAACCATGTAGCAACAACGCGGCTGATTTCCCACCAACGGCTGATATGTCGAGATCAATGAAGTCATCATCTGCGGTGTTAACCGTTTCACGCTTGAACCCAAGATGGGGGACAGGACGAAATCGGTTCGGAATAATCGTACTGAAATGAGCGAATTGGTGGAGTGGTGGTGGAGAATAACTCATAACTATGGAATTAATTTGTATTCATTTTCATTGCACCATAGTTGAAAGTCAGACGGATGAGTCACTTCTAGGTTCACTTTGCGTGTTTTAATGAGGCCTGGGTATTGCAACTGTAATACATTGACCTGTTTTGCTTTCCATTGAAGTGTGATTTCAGATTTTGAAATGGATTGATTTCTCAGGAAATACTTAATCTCTAAATTATCCTTTCGCAAAGTGATTCCCTGAACGGTGGTTAAAGCGTAATACAAAATCAATACGGCTGCAACCGTACCTCCCACAAGTAGAGAGCTAATGGAAAACGCCACAAAAACAATGGAAATAATAGCCGCGTAAAACGGATTGCCCATGGCCTTTAATTCTATGCTTTCCGCGGTCATAGCCTTTTCAATCCTGTTAAGATTTCTTCCAAACCATTCGTTTTGATCGTGTGTAAAACCTGCAGGAGCGACCCCAGTTTACCTTGCGGGAATCCTTTTCTCGCAAACCATTCTAAATAGGAGACGGGCAAATCGCAGAGCACCCTGTCTTTGTATTTGCCAAATGGCATACGCATTTGCGTCAGTTTAATGAGGTCTTCCTTTTCTAGGTTCATTTCAACGCGAAATATCCTGATAATTGGAACAATTGCCGAACAATGCGCTTACTTTGTTTTTGCAATATGTTCAAATGAGGTGTTTTTCACTAATATGGGTTGTTTTGATGATCGTTGGTTTTTCTGCTTGCAGAAAGTATGAAGATGATGATAGGCGATACGTCATGCCTAAACGAATGATGTTGAGAGGGGAGTGGGAATTAAAGCGAACAGCCTCTTATCCGCTTTCTTCGGATTCAGTTCAGACAGTCGATACGATAGACGCTACGTTTACCTCGACTATATTTATCAATAACATTGAATACTGCGAACGATTTGATGGCAGCGATGACAACAATAATTGTCAGAGTTGGGGATTCATTGAAGGCAAGCGCTGGATTCGACTGACCAACGCGGCAGGTTTTATTACTTATCGTAAAATCCACAAGTTGAACCGACAAGAGTTCAATTTTACTACCCACATTGCACTAGATGGTGATCCGCTTTTATACATGGAATACGAGAAGCAATAGACGCTAGCAGCAACCGCTTCCAGGTGCGCATGAGTTCTCATCAGTTGCTCCAAGTGCCGACATACTCACCTTGGTTTTTTGCACTGGAATACCACAATTATCCTTGGCTAGACAGTCGGTTTGCTTGGTGGTAAGTAAAAAAGTGTTGTTCATGAACTCCAAACCGTATTTTCCAATGGTTTCCCCTTGGTATTCAACCTCAATTTCAAGGTCTTCCAGATTCAACGTCTTTTCAGAAAGTTCGATGATCGATCGAAGTTTCTGTACACTTAGCTTATGGTCATAGTCGGTAGAAGTCCACAATTGGAAATTGACGACTGATTCATGTCTAACCGTGCCTCCACAATCAATGAAATGCTTTTGGATACTTCCGACTTCAGTAACATGAAAATGAGGGGGAATAATGGCTCCATTGGGAAGTATGAATCGAATTTCTTCGACTTGATCGAGGGCGGTCTTAATTTCTGAAAGTTTCATCCTTTGATTTTGAAATTCAAAGGTATGCCCAGTATTTGGTTCGTGAGGCATAGAAATTCAGCATAAACTCGCATTTATTTGATATATGCTTCGGTAGTCCCTGATTGTAGGCATATTGAGGTGTTGATAGCAACGCATGTGTTTTGATTATGCTAATGATTAATTATATAAATAAAATCATATGGAAATTTCCATTGATTTTTACCTCCCAAATAAGAGAAATGCAATCACATAACATACTACTGATAGATAATACGTACGATCTCGACACTGCGAGACAATTAATTGATGTCCTGATGGAGCAGAAGATCAAATTTGTGGAAGAACTTACACAGAATGCTGACATACTAGAAAAGGCTAAACTCTCAAACAGATTGGATGAACTGAAAGCTGAAAAGCGATCTCTTGATATCATGTTTGAAGAGTATGATGGCGAACACGCTGAAATGCAAATTGGCTGCACAGTAATGATGGCAGCACGCAAGTTGGAGGCCGCATAGAGATTAACCGCATGCGATCAGTTTAGCCGCGGTCACTTAAGTCTTGAATTTCGCCCATTTGGGTAGGTCTTTCTTGGCTTGTTGCTCAGTTTTCGGCTCGATTAAATAACCCAACAAGCATTTTTCTGTAGTTGGTTTCTGGCGAATGTCTTTGCGCTCACCGTTTAGGTATTGAGCGTAGCCATCAGCCCCCATTTCACCAACCCAGATATCGAAGTCCACTTGTTCGTTTTTGAGCCAACGTAGTGCTTCTCGGCAATTCACGAGCCTGCCGTTGTGCAATTTGGCAATCTGAATATTTTCTGTTCTATTCACTCGTGTAGGGCGGATGATTAATCGTGGTTTTTTATTGGTTGGGCTCATGGAGTCAAAGTTCCCTTCTGAAATTGTAAGGTATTTACGTTCGTGTGCAAAGTGCATTACTTCGATTCGTGAAAACGCATTTACACATCTCCGCGATATCGAAACGCTGGAGATTGTCTGATACATCATTAGCTCATTGATGGGAGACGATTTTAGCCATCTAAAAACCTCCTTCTATGCCTTTCGAATCAGGAACCCATTGGCCACAATAATTCCGGCTTTTTTCAAAGTTTGAAAAGCTTCGTCACCGATAAGCGCTTTTACTTCGGCTGCACTTTTTTTTACTTCCGATCCATCGGAATGAATAGTGTTGGTTTTTTCGACCACACTGGATATTGGTTCTAAATAATACATCGGACTACCTTGTTCATGTAATTTAAAATTTGGATTCTACTTCCCGATACAGAACTTTCCAAAAATATTACCCAACAAATCATCGGCTGAGATGGAGCCCGTGATGCTACCTAAATGATGCAGCGCTTCGCGGATGTCAGCTGCTACTAAGTCGCCCGACAAACCACTAGAAAGTGCCGTTAATGAAGATTCCAATGCGTTATTAGTGGCTTTCAATGCTTCCAAGTGCCGCGTATTCGTGACAACCGTATCGCCCTTACCCAAGTTTCCAATTTCAATCAAGGAACCTAAAGCGTCTTTCAATTCATCTAAGCCTTCACCTGTTTTTGCTGAGATCAAAACATCCACTTGGTGGGCGTTCTTGCATCGATCTGATTTGTTGCCAACGACCAAAAGACGCGTATTGCTAGACAACTTTTCGCGAATCATTTCGATGCTTTTTATATGTTCCTCGCTTGACTCGGCAATGTCAAATAAATAGAGCACGGCCGAAGCACTCAGCATTTTCTCATAGCTGCGTTTCACTCCAATGGATTCTATGATGTCATCCGTTTCTCGGATCCCGGCCGTATCAATGAATCTAAATCGAATGCCATTTATGTTTACCACATCTTCGATGGCATCGCGAGTAGTTCCTGCAATTTCGGAGACTATCGCTTTATCTTCATTCAAAAGGGCATTCAACAAGGTTGATTTACCTGCATTGGGTTTACCAATGATGGCAATGGGAATGCCATTTTTTACCGCATTACCCAATCGAAACGATTCGATCAGTTTGGTCACAAATCCTTGGATCTTTTCAATAAGCGCCTGCAATTCATCTCGGTTTGCAAACTCCACATCCTCCTCGCTGAAGTCTAACTCTAGCTCAATCAAACTAGCGAAATTGATCAACTCCTCGCGCAAGAGATTGATTTCTTGCGAAAATCCTCCGCGCATTTGATTCATGGCCAATCGATGTTCTGCTTCTGATTCGGAGGCAATTAAATCCGCCACAGCTTCCGCTTGGCTCAAATCCATCTTGCCATTCAAAAAGGCTCGTTGAGTAAACTCCCCCGGAGAGGCAAGGTTTGCGCCTGATGCGATCAAGGCTTCCATTGCTTGATTGAGGATGAAGCTCGAGCCGTGAAAAGAGATTTCGCAAATGTCCTCACCTGTATAGGAATGAGGCGCCCGGAAAACGGTTAATACAACCTCGTCTAAAGTGCTCTCACCAATCTTAAAACGATAAAAACTCGATTGATTGGCGGGTTGTTCTAAGACCTTAGACGATACGTGTTTCGAGCATATGTTCAATGCCTCCCTACCGGACAATCGAATAATACCGATGGCACCTTCTCCATGCGGTGTACTTATGGCTGCGATGGTGTTTTGACTTTGCATTGCGGGCGCAAATGTACTTTGAACCTCGCACAATACCTTTGATCTTCAGATGAAGACCAATTCTATCCTGTTCCTACTCACACTTTTTGCGTTTAGCTCCTGCGATAAGGATGCGAAAACCTTAGAATTCGAGCAAATTCCCTTTGAAGGAGTCGCACCAATTCGGGTCTTACGATCTTTTGGAGATACCATTGTGGCTGGAGGCGGAGATAAAAGTGCCGAAGGTTTCATCTCTGTGGCGCATATAGACGAGATGAATTTTATTCTTGTCAAGTCCAACTTTAAGAGCCCTGTTTACTCGATTGGAGAGTTTGCTGGAAGGTATTGGATAGGTTTGGATCAAGCACAAATCAATCAATCGATGGATTTAATCCATTTCGAACCCTATTATTTCAACGAAAAAGATTGGGTAGGGGATTTGTACCAGCATCCAATTCGGAAAATGGAACGCGTTGGAACGGATTTTTTAGCCATTGTCGGTGGCGAATTGAGCAAAGGGGTGATCTATCAACGTTCAGACTCGACCAGAAGTTGGAACCCATTAGAAATAGATCATGAATTAAGAGCGCTGGCTACTTTTCAGGATAGCAATTCTTGGAGGGCATGGGTTGGTGGAAATGGAATGTTACTCACAAAAACCAGCTCTGATTCAGTGTGGCAGCGTATAGACTTGAAAGGTGTATTTATTGCGGACATGACCTTTGAATCTAACAATTCAGGTTGGTTAGTTACCTATGATGGTCGGGTCATGAAAACAAAAGATGGAGGTGAATCATGGGCTGAGGTGCATAACCCAAAGGGTGCTCATTATGTCAATAGAATGCGCTATAAAAACGGGCATTTTATAATCGTGGCGCAAGATGGGAGATTAGCACACAGCTCGAACGGAGAGTCATGGCAGTGGTATAATTTGGAAACACAACAAGATTTGCTCGATGTTTGGATCGGTGCCGATCATTTTATAGTGGGGACGGAGATGGGAGAGGTTTATCGCATACCTTTTTCGAACCTTTAAAAGTCATTCCCAATCCAAACTCTAAAAAGTCTGCTTGACCAAAGTTTGATTTGATTCCAGCTTGGGCATAAAGTGAAGCACGACCTTTTCTAGGTTTCCAGATATAATGCCGAATGGCGAATCTACCGTGAATCCATCGTTTGATTTTATTCGGAGCGGTGTTCGCTTCAATATCACCCACGATTCTATTGAGGGTAGGATTGTAAACATTGACACCTGCATTTATAACCAGCGCCCATCGATTGTAAATGAATTCATGTCCTAGCAGGATCATTAGGGCCGAAGATTGCACAAACTCATCCTCCTTGACCCATTCTTGCGATTCATTCCATAGTCGGTAAGTATTGTCATAATAGCCCTCCATCGCCAGAGTCACTCGGTGAATTCTTCTGAAGGTGTAGCCTACACCTATGGAGGCTAAACCCTTGGCATACAATGGACCGTTTACCGGCTGAGTTGTACCTCCAGCCTCGTTGATTCCATAAGCGCCTCCGATGGTCAGACTCCAAGGACTGAGAAAGCGATTCGTCCCTGGAACTCGGTGATTTACGGACACACTATCCTCGCTAAATACATATCGCATGGAAATCATGGCCAGGGGCGAGTTCATCCCAACATTGGGAAGAGTCGTATGTCCATTTGAGCTGTGCCAAATACTTGCTTCAAGGCAAGTGCTTAATCTTTTTGATATGGAATACCGAATGCCCATCGTTGCTCCCATGAGTGCAGCGAAGGAGGAACCCATCACGATATTCTTGGGATTGTCCAGGTAGTGAAACGGCTTTGTGCTATACACCACCCCAGGTCTGAATTTTTCAATCAAGTAGAATTTTTCAGTCAATCGCTGCGCAAAGGTCATTTCGAATTGCAAGCCAATGCCATAGCCCATAACTTTTGCGTTTCCGAAATCATGAAAAGAAAGCGTAGCTCCCGCTGTAGGTCTGCCAAAGTCACGATTGGCTTGAGTGTCTCTGAGATGAGAGTATGAGAGAATCACGGCTCGGTGCAAACCTCGACTGGGGAAATTCGGATAGATGTCCAGCATTTTTCCACCCAATGCTCCGACCTCGATGGTTCGATACTGGATTTGCGCCTGCAATGCCCATGACAAGAGCAAGGAGATTACTGTAATTATCCATCGATTTCGCACTCTACGAATTGACTAATAATATCTTAAAGACAAAAGCCTCGATTAATCTTTTCAATCATTGTTCGAATAGCTATTTTCGGCCACCAATTCAAAAGGCATGAGTGTACTAGTAAATAAGGATTCAAAAGTTATTGTTCAAGGCTTCACAGGAAGCGAAGGAACATTCCACGCAGAGCAAATGATTGCATACGGGACCAACGTGGTTGGTGGTGTTACCCCAAACAAAGGCGGTCAAACGCATTTGGATAAACCTGTGTTCAATACAGTGGCATATGCGGTTGCAAAAACAAGTGCGAACGTGAGTATCATTTTTGTTCCACCAGCCTTTGCTGGCGATGCGATCATGGAAGCGGCTGAAGCGGGGATTAAGGTAATTGTGTGTATCACGGAAGGAATTCCGGTGAATGACATGGTGAAGGTGAAAGAATACCTCAGCGATAAGGATTGCCGATTGATCGGTCCTAACTGCCCAGGAGTGATTACACCAGGAGAAGCGAAGGTGGGTATCATGCCCGGATTTGTTTTCAAAAAAGGAAATATTGGAATCGTATCTAAGTCAGGAACTTTGACGTACGAAGCTGCGGATCAAGTGGTGAAAGCAGGTATGGGAGTTTCAACGGCCATCGGAATTGGAGGTGATCCTATCATCGGAACTACGACACAAGAAGCGGTCGAGCTTTTGATGAACGATCCAGAAACACATGGTATCGTAATGATCGGGGAGATTGGTGGAAACCTTGAAGCCAATGCAGCCCGATGGATTCAAAAGGATGGCAACAGAAAGCCTGTGGTTGGATTTATCGCGGGTCAAACAGCGCCAAAAGGACGAAGAATGGGTCACGCAGGGGCCATCGTTGGTGGTGCGGATGATACAGCTGCAGCCAAAATGAAAATCTTGAGAGAATGCGGCTTAAGTGTGGCGGACTCTCCAGCCGAGATCGGAAAGATCATGGCTGAGATCATGGGAGTGACTGCCTAACGAAAAGAAATCAGATATAAAAAGCCGATTCATATTTGAATCGGCTTTTTTTATGCTTAATAGTTTCGGACCATTACATCAAAGGCAAATTAGACAAGAACTGCCTTTTCACTTTGTCTTTGAAAAGCCAAATACGCATGGCTAATTCGTGAGAGCCAAGAGTTTGATTACCAAGGCGTGAGGTAGTAATGTCATACGAATAGGAGAAGCGGAAACGTTGCATAATTTCACCTCCAAGTGCCACTCCAGCCAAGCCATTAAAGTCATATTTCGCTCCAACATATATCCATTTGTATTGTGCATTGCAGGCAAGACTTACGAGGTTCAGGTTGCCTTGATTATGGTATGATAAACTAGGGGTTATTTTATAATCATCGAAAGTAAAAACATGGCCTAGTAAAAAAGAATATGTTCGGAGAACAAGGTGCTCATCGCTATCATAAAAGGAAATATTGGGCTGATTAATGTCATGAATATGTGATGCAAAAAAGGTCTCTTTATAAATGATTCCAAACCCTGCTCCAAAAGCGTTATATCTGACAGATTCCCGCTGTGGAACTAATGTGGGCTTATTAAACTGTGGATATGTGTTTAAATTAAATCTAGTCCAATCAATGGCAGTTTGAGAAGATTTAAAAGACAAAGCTGGCATAAGAACTAGTTCATTCCGAAGGACCAGTTTTGGTGTCCAAATCATTTCTAAACTTTCATTCAAAACCCAACCTGTGTTTAATCGATCATGGGCTAGATTTAACGAAAATACCGACCTTATGGTATCTATAAAACCATCAATGTTTGCATTCAATGTGACGTAGCTAACAGGAAGTCCTGAATATTGATTTCTAGCTTGAAGGTTTGTATGCAAACTTCCGTGCCAACCAGCGAGGGCAGGAAAGTTTTGTGTTGGCGTTGCCATTTGCTGTGAGTAATTCTTTATCGATTGTCCAGAGCAAACGAAGAAAACCATAAACGCAATTAATAGAGAAACTAAAGTTTTCATGATTTTCGTTTCACATCAAAGGCAAATTAGACAAAAACTGCTTTTTTACTTTGTCTTTGAACAGCCAAATACGCATGGCCAGTTCGTGGGAGCCAAGAGTTTGATTACCAAGACGTGAGGTAGTAATGTCATAAGAATAGGAGAATCGTAAGCAATCCCATTCAGCACCTACAGCAAAACCAAGTGTATTGTTGTGACGGTATTGCGTGCCAATATATATCCATTTATACTGTGCGTTAAAGTTCAAAATCGCTGTATTCAGCATTCCTGAATAGTGATACGCAAGGCTTGGTGTTAGTTTGAAGTTGTTCAGTGTGAATATACGTCCTATGGTGGTCGAGTACATTCTCGGAACTCGGGATTCTGACGCAGAGTAAAAACTCATATTGGGTTGGTTGATGTCATGCACATGCACTACACCAAAGGCCTCTTTATAGATTATTCCCAAACCTCCTCCTAGACTCAGGTATCCAACATTTTGGCTCATTGGCATTTGAGTAGGGTCAATATATATAGGAATGGAATTAATGGTTAATTGCGACCAATCGATTGAGGTATTTGAATATTGCAGGGATAGGGCAGGCATAATGATTAAACCACTGGTTGCAACCACTTTTGGGGACCATGAGAATTCTATGCGGTTATTATTTATAAGGCCAGTAGAAAAACGATCGTGTATTGCATTGAAGGCAAAACCAGAGTGCAGTTTGTTTGAATAGCCATCTACATTGACGTTATACGAGACGAACGTGTGTGGAATACCTGGCCACTGATTCCGATATTGTGTAGCTACTTGCAAGCCACCATGCCAACCCGCCAGTTCAGGAAAGAAGTATGTTGGCGTGGCCATTTGCTGTTGGAAATTCACTCGTGATTGACTCATTGCGACAATCGCAGTCATCAAAAAACCTAAGATAAGTAGCGTTGACTTATTCATAAGCTTTAGAATAAAGCGAAGTTTTTGAGAATACGATGATCTGTTTTGCTGTTCAGCAATATGCGGAAGGCTAACTCATGCGTGCCGTTACTACCTCTTCTAATCCTGCTAAGTCCAATTACATTCGAATAAGAAAGGCGATATCGATCTAAAAAATCGTATCCGACTCCAAGAGCTAATCCATCAGTCAACATATATCTAACACCACCCATCCAGCGCTTGTATGAGGCGTTGAAATTAAAGTCAAGCTGTATTGACCTGAGATTGCTTCGTGCGATAATGCTTTTATAAAATGTCCATTCTTTGATTGTAATGGATCGGCCGCAAATAGCCGAATAATATGCCGGGATAGAAAATGAGGTTGACCAAGGTTGATTGGCCAGCGATGTTGAAATCCATTTAGGGTTAATATTCGAATATCCATTGTAGTGAATGGTACCGTACCACTTATCATAGATGAAACCAAGGCCTCCGTTCAGTTGATTTCCAGTATGTGTTTCAGAGATACCTTGACTAGAAATTCCATCTACAGGGAAACTGCTATTCGATTTATAAACAAACTGATGACGTTGATAACCTATCGTAGGAAGCAAATACAAATCTCCAATATGAATTCGATACGTGAAATTAAAAGCTGCTACCCTGCTTTGAGTTTGACCGAATATTTCAGTGTATACAATTCCTCCCAACGATGAATTCGCTTTGGGGATATAGAGATCACCAAACATGTGGTAGTTCTGAGGCCTACCTTCAAAACCATTCCATTTTTGTTGTGTGAAACCACCAAGTTGCCCACTACCATGCCACCCATTAAACTGTGGAAAAAGCACTCCAATGGCACTTCCTGTTTGATATGGATCAATTACTGCCCATTGCGACCAAAGGGGCATCGACAGGATGATTGAACTGAGGGCTAGTATAACTTTTCGTTTGTTCACTCGGCTAATCTCAAAAATAGATTAATTAAGCGTTTTAATTCACCTATTCATCGAAAATTAGTTTCGCAAGCAACGATTCATTTTCTTTGGGGCTCAAATTGAAATCGATGAAATTATTAGAGAATAAGGTAGCCATCGTTACTGGGGCTACAAGAGGCATTGGAAAAGGGATCGCTGAGCTATTTGCAGATCAAGGTGCAGATGTCATCTTCACCTATGTAAGCAGCGATGAAAAAGCCAAGGCTTTGGAGCATGATTTACTCGCCAAAGGAGTAAGAGCACGAGGATACAAGTTTGATGTGGCTGATTACAAGATGTGTGAAACCATCGTTGCCGACATTGTGAAAGAGTTCGAGCGCATCGATATTGTGGTCAATAACGCTGGGATCACCCGAGACACCCTGTTGATGAGAATGAGCGAAGAGCAATGGGACGAGGTGATGACCACTAACCTGAAGTCGGTATTTAATATGACCAAGGCAGTTCAGAGCACCATGTTGAAGCAAAGGAGCGGCTCCATTATAAATATGAGCTCGGTGGTGGGTGTGAAAGGAAATGCGGGTCAGTCGAACTACGCGGCATCCAAAGCCGGTATCCTCGGGTTTACGAAATCAGTGGCGTTAGAGTTGGGCTCTAGAAATATCCGATCAAATGCTATCGCCCCTGGTTTTATTGAAACCGAAATGACGGGAGCTTTAGATGAAGCCATGGTTCAAACTTGGAGAGATGCTATTCCATTAAAACGAGGTGGAACTGCTGACGATGTGGCTAACTTAGCCTTATTCCTTGCGAGCGATATGTCTGCTTACATCACGGGTCAAGTGATCAATGTGGATGGCGGCATGTTAACCTAAACAGCTTATCAATATTTGTGTTTTTTGAAGGTAGGATGATCAACGATCATTCTACCTTTAGCTTTTTGTAACCTACGGTAAATTTTATTCATTGGAACTTTCCTTCGAACATTCTCCATATTGGCTCATCCTCGCTTTACCCTTCGCAGGTCTAGTGGCATGGTGGATCTATTGGTTCAGAAATCGGTGGGAATCGGATCGATTTGAGGATTGGTCTGCCGCGCTGAAATCTGCTACTTCACTATTGAGGGCAACGGTCTTGTTCGCTTTGATTTTTCTGCTGCTCGAACCCTTTGTGATCTCAATGCTGAATGAGGTCGAAAAACCGCTCTTACTGGTATATGCCGATGAATCTGTATCCATCACTGCGGAAGAACAGAATCGATTCAGTACTTGGTTTGAAGGTCAAAAAGAAGCCCTAGGTCAAAAATATGATGTTCATTACCGCAGGTTTGGCAGTGAAGTGGCGCGAGAAGGGGATAGCATTGGAAATAGTAATCTAAACACGGATTATTCGAAGGTTGTCGAATCCATCAACGAAGATCATTACAATCAAAACGTAGGGGCTATCATAGTAGCAACGGATGGTATACAAAACCTAGGACAAGATCCGTTCTATCAGGATATTAATCAAAGTGGGCCGCTCGAAGTTTTTGCCTTGGGTGACTCCGTCATTCAGCCAGATTTTGAGATTACGGAAATCTTAAACAACGACCTGGTCTTCCTAGGCAATAAATTCCAAATCAAGGTTCGATACAAGGCAAAGCGTATGCAAGGAAATCTAGCGTGGTTGACCCTTTTTAAGAATGGAAAGAAGGTAGATGGAGTTGCTTCAGAAATCGTGAATTCGTTGGAAGCGCGAGAATATATATTCGAACTAGAGGCAGATCAAATTGGGTTGAATCGCTTTACCCTGAGCATTGAGCCGCATGGTGATGAAAAAAACATTTCTAACAATACGGCAGAGACCTTTATCGATGTTTTAGACAATAGAACGCAAGTGGTGATTATTGCGAAAGCTCCACATCCAGATGTGGCAGCCATTAAAACTGCCATTGAAACAAATGATCAGTACGAAGTAAAGGTGCATTTGTTGGAAGATTGGAATGAAGATTTAGAGGCGATCGATTTAGCCATTCTTCACGGTATTCCTACCGATGCAAATGATTTAAATCGGGTCAAAGCCATTCGTGACAAACAAATCCCTGTCTTAAGCATAGTGACGCCCAGCATCAGTTGGGTTCATTTTCAACGGTTGAATTTGGGGTTGGAATTCAAAACCATGCGAACGACCACTGATATGGCCTCGGCTTGGGTTAACGATGGCTTTAATTTATTCAAAGCGCCAGAAAATGAAAACTTGCATCGCTTTCCACCGTTGAATGTGGTTTTTGGAGATTACAATTTATTGGGCGATGGACAAGTTTTGCTGAATCAGCGCATTGGATCTATTAACTCAGATCGCCCTTTGATGGGTTTCACTAGCACAGAGGGTTGGAAACGCGCAATTGTTCTGGGCGAGGGCTGGTGGAAATGGCGATTGTTCGAGCGCATGGAATTCGATGCTGACTGGACGGACAAAATGTTGGTGAAAACGGTCCAATACTTAGCGTTGAAACAAAAGCGAACGCGCTTGGCTATTGAAGCACCAGAGAAAATTGATGAGGGAGTAGAGATTAAATTTGAAGGAGAATATTACAACGAATCGTACGAGCTGAATAATGACGGTGATTTGCGAATGGTCATCAAAGATTCATTAAATATCGAGCAGGATTTTCGGTTTTTAAGCAGCGGAAATGGTTATAAACTGAACGTAGGTGCATTGGCCCCCGGAAGCTATAATTGGCAAGCTACCATTCAAGTGGAAGGTGAGTCATTCAATCAGAGTGGGGAATTTCTGGTAGCAGAAAACAAGGCAGAGTTTGTGCAAACCACAGCAGACTTCAATTTCTTGAGTCGCTGGGCGAACAAGAATGGGGGAGAAGTATTCTACAATGGTCAAGAGGGGGGGCTTGCCGCTAAGCTTCAAAACTTGGACACGGCAAAGCCAGTTATTCACACCTCAAAAGAATGGTTGAGCATCATTGAATGGAAATGGATTGCTCTTTTAATAGCTTTCTTTGCAGCTCTCGAATGGTTTCTTAGAAAATACAATGGCTACTATTAGAAGCTTCATCCTATACTCATTGATTTTGTTCTTTGCCTCGTGCAATGCAACACGGGTCATCAAACCTTTGGAAAAGGGCGAAAAACAATTGAGCGCTGGATTGGGTGGGCCAGGAATCATCTATGCAGGCGCGCCCATTCCCATGCCATTGACTTCAGTGAACTACGCCCAGGGAGTAGATTCCAATGTGACGCTTTCAGTAGGGATGCACACCACCAGTTTAGCATTTGGAGTCTTACAATCAGATGTTTCATTGGGCATCCGGGCATACCAGAGCAAATCGGAGCGTTTCGGGTTAACTGCGACTCCTGGAATACACGTCTTGTATGATTTATACGAAAACAACTTTCGAACCTATCCGCAATTAGAGGCGACTACTTGGTGGCAATACAGTGAATCGAAACAACACTTGCTCTATGGTGGTTTGGGCACTTGGATCGAATTGTTCAAGCAAAAAGCACACGGACAAGTACAAACAAACGAACTCATGCCTTGGATCACTGTCGGACATCAGTTCAATTTAGAGCGATGGAGTTACCTCACTGAGTTTAAATACCTCGGTTTTCAGCATAAAACCGCGCCATCTGTGGTTGACTTTGTTTCCCCAGGTGGCAATGGCACCATCGGTTTTTATTTTGGAGTAAGCAGAACAATAGGAAAATGAGAAATCTAATAATCATAGCATTTCTGTTGGTTTTTAGCTCTTGCCTCAGGCTAGATTCATTTCTGTATAATCCCGATACAAGCATCGAAGCTTATGGTTATGATAGCTACGAAGGAGAAGTAGAAATTGAAGTCGGGCCGGAATATACCATCGCAGATTCGATGATTCATCCGCTTACTTTTCAAAGCGATCCTTCAGGAGATGACAAAAAAATTCATGCCGTCTACTTTGGTAATATCGCAGATATAGCCACGGACACAATTATCTTGTATTGTCATGGCAATCGAGATCACTTGGATTTCTATTGGCCTCGTATCAAATTACTTGCGAACGTTGGTGGCAAGAATCGATATGGAGTTTTGGCCATGGATTATCGCGGATTTGGTTTGAGTGAAGGACCGGCCACTGAAGAGGGTATGTATGAAGATGTAGATGCTTGCATGCTTTGGCTAAAGCAAATGGGGCTGACCGATGATCGATTAGTGATTTATGGTTTCAGCTTGGGAAGCGCCCCAGCCACGGAGCTCACAGCCAACCCAAGAACCTTGCAACCTTCCAAACTGATGTTAGAGTCTTGTTTCGCAAGCGATGATGTGTTTGTAGAAGATGCGAGTGGTTTGAGTTTGCCGGGTTCGTATTTCACCAGTCTCCAAATCAACAATGGAGATGAAATTAAGAAAGTAGAAGAGCCCTTTTTCTGGATCCATGGAGTAGATGACAGCTTTATTCGGATGGATACACACGGGGAAACTGTTTTCGGAAATTACAGAGGATCGTATTCTGAAGCTCATCGAATTGAAGGAGGCGAGCACGGAGATGTTCCAACAGTCATGGGCTATCCCGAATACTTGAATGCCGTATATAAATTCATTTTAAGATGATGGTAGGAGTGTATTATACGCTGATTATCATAACGGTACTCAGCTTTCTGTTTGACAAGTGGCTGGACTATCTGAACGATAAAGCCAAGTCACCGACCTTACCGCCAGATGCCGAAGGAATCTATGACGCAGAGCGATACGCTACTTGGTTGGAGTATGACAAGGCAAACAGCCGGGTAGGGACGATCAGTTCGTTCATCAGTATTGTCATTTCATTAGCCATGCTGATCATGGGCTGGTTTGGAGCCATCGATATCTGGTTGAGGCAATACATTGAAAATGACATTTGGTTAGCATTAGCTTTCTTCGGAGTGTTAGGATTGGGTTCATCCATTATATCATTGCCCTTTAGTGTTTATAGCACCTTCGTTATCGAAGAGAAATTTGGGTTCAATAAAACCACAGTAAAAACCTTCATCCTTGATATGGTGAAAGGAGCGGTACTTTCTGCCGTAATCGGCATACCTATTGGTGCTTTGATCATCTGGTTTTATTATGCATTGGGTGACTATTTCTGGATTACTGCCTGGGCGGTGATGACGGTGTTTTCATTGTTCATGACCATGTTTGCAGCCAGTTGGATCATGCCTTTGTTTAACAAGTTTACTCCGTTAGAAGAGGGTGAGTTGCGCACTGCCATCGAAGAATATTGCAACAAAGTCGGATTCAAGTTGACCAATTTGTTTGTCATGGACGGATCGAAACGAAGCGGTAAATCCAATGCCTTTTTTAGCGGCCTTGGTCCAAAGAAAAAGATCGTGTTGTATGATACGCTAATCGAACAAATGACCACCGAAGAAATTGTTGCCGTATTGGCCCACGAAATCGGACATTACAAAAAGCAACACACGCGTCAATCATTGATTCTGAGCATTATCCAAACCGGTGTGATGTTGTTTGTCTTAGGCTTGTTCCTTCGTGAAGAGGCTTTTTCAATGGCATTAGGAGCCAAAGAAGGAAGCTTCCATGTGGGAATCATTGCTTTTGGAATCATCTTCTCACCCATAAGCACGGTCATTGGAATTGGCATGAACATACTCAGCCGAAAGAACGAATTCGAAGCCGATGCCTATGCCCGCGACACCTTTAATGGTGAAGCCTTGGCTTCGGGTCTTAAAAAACTGACTGCGGAAAATCTTAGTAATCTTAAACCACATCCGTATGTTGTTTTTGTCAGCTATTCTCATCCACCTGTTTTGAGAAGATTGGAGCGATTGACTTCAAAAGGTTAGATGGACAACTAAAAATTCTTCTGTTTCGTCTGACCATCAAACCTCAATTTATTATGCGTCTTTTTCTATTTTGTTTTATTATACTATTCTCCAGTGGAATAGCCCAGGCTACACATCAAATTTCAACGGAATTAACCTATGAGTATGTAGGAGATTCAAATGTTTTAATTAGAGCAGAGCATATAGATTGGTGTGGAGGAACAATTTGGACAGGGGGAAATCCTCAGATTCCGAATCTATTGGCTGTAAGCCGTTATTGTACTGGAACGTTTAACCAAATGGCAATGTACTTGCCATTGAAGTCAGTAGTTGAGATTCCAGTATTCAGCTATTCTGGGCAATCTTATAACTCATGCGGCACATCCGGTAACAATGGATATACAGGATATCGAATTGCCACTTATGATACCGTTGTTCCGGTTGGGTTCTTAAACATAGGGTGCGATACAGTTCGAATTAGTTTTACTAATGGGGCTCGTATAGCAACCCAAAACCTAAATGGCCAACCATCCTATTTTACTTGGGTGGATATCGACTTATCGAATTTGTCAAATTTGACATCAACTAAGTCATTTGGATATGATATCCCTGGTGGATTTATTGATAGTGCGAGCTACAATTTTAGTGTGGCCCGCTTCGATGCTGATGGAGACAGTTTAACCTATGAACTCGATACCGTTTGGAACATCAATAATGTATCGGCTTCATTTACATCTGGAAACTCCTATAACAGCCCAATGCCTAACTTTTCGATAAATGCAAGTTCAGGACAAATTGAATATAACCCAATTATTCCTGTTGGATATGATCACTCTCCTTATGCGTTGAATATTCGAACGGATGAGTGGGAGCCGGGTTCTGGAATTTTTAAAGGCAGTACTTATCGAGATATTGTGTTTTTTGTCCTGCCATTCCCGGGCAATAACAATCCGTTGTTTTTAGGGTTGGACAACCCCCAACATGCGAAACAAACAGATTCTCTCGCCCTTCGTGTTTGTGCAGGCGATACGTTTTCTTTTGATGTGACTTTCGATGATCCGGACCTTACTGACACACTTTTTGTGACCAGCAATCTCGAATTTATCGCAGACTATTACAGCGTTACTCAAACCGGTATCAATCCCACAACAGCT
>Ga0181606_10001248_pt1 | contig 22265 bp, 21 predicted proteins | sample 041ome_10_FD_132994 | JGI IMG/M metagenome (GOLD analysis project Ga0181606, IMG submission 132994) | Coastal salt marsh microbial communities from the Groves Creek Marsh, Skidaway Island, Georgia - 041412US metaG (megahit assembly) | ecosystem: Environmental > Aquatic > Marine > Intertidal... | reverse complement strand
TAGAGGCAGGTAAACTCTCTAAAATTGTACTTGCCCGACAACTGACTTTTAAAACCCACGGTACACTTCCTCCATTTTCTTTGGCTCACCTTCTCAGGGAAAAATTCCCGGACTGTTTTTCCTTTTGTCTTTCTACCCCAAATGCAGGGATGATGGTCGGAGCGACTCCGGAAACCCTGCTGCGTTCTTCAGGTCAATACCTGGAGACAGAGGCTGTTGCCGGCTCTGCACCGCGTGGGCCTTCTGCTGGTAAAGATGCACACTGGGGAAAAACCTTACTCGCTCGAAAAAAAGAAGTCCACGAGCACCGGGTTGTCATCGACAGTATTTTAAGGCGCTTACATTCAATCGGCTTGGCCGATTGCACTAAAGGCAAGTCACGCTTACTTCGCCTTGCCAACCTCCAGCACATCCGCACCCCACTCCGGGTAAAATCTGATGGTAAAACTCACCCTCTTGATGCAGTTGCGGCTCTTCACCCCACCCCTGCCATGGGAGGTTCACCACGGGAGGATGCTCTTCCTCTGGTTCGAAAATTAGAAAATGAGGATCGGGGATGGTATTCAGGGGTCACTGGTTGGTTTGACCATCGCGGAAGAGGAGAATTTGTAGTTCCCATACGTTGTGGAAAAATATCTCCTTCTGAAATTACTCTCTATGCCGGAGCCGGAGTCGTGGCTGGGTCCAACCCTCAGCAGGAAAAAATTGAAACGGATTGGAAATTACAAGCCATGCTTGATGTCATTACTGGAAAATCTGATTTTTCTGGTTCTGTATGAACGAAGCCGAAAACCTCATTGCTAGTAAGAACCACTTATGGGGAGAGCTGGTGGCGGACTTTTTTTATCAAAATAAAATCCACCATGTATTCTTTTCCCCAGGTTCCCGATCAACTCCTCTGATTCTTGCTCTCGAGCGAAAAAAAGGCATTGAATGTGTTCCCATTCTTGATGAACGAACGGCCGCATTTGTCGCCTTAGGAAAAAGTAAGTTCCTTCGAAAACCCACTGCCTTACTCTGTACATCAGGTTCAGCACCCACCCATTGGTTTCCCGCAGTCACCGAAGCTCATTATTCCAGTATTCCTCTTCTTCTTCTGACCGCAGACCGACCCCCTGAATTACAAAACTGTGGTGCGGGCCAAACCATTGACCAAGTTAATCTCTTTGAGAAGTTTGTTCGTGGTTTTCATCAAGCCCCTCTTCCTGATTCAAAAGCAAATTCAATCAAAAAACTGGAAACAATTTTGCAAACAGCCTACCTTGAGTCCCTTGGACAAAACCCTGGTCCAGTACAGATAAATTTCCCTTTTCGGGAACCTTTCTTTTCTCCAGATAAATCCCCCTGTTTTAGCAAGACCGACGCAAAACCCATGGAGGTACCGCATACAGATTACAAAGATTCAATCCGGGATGTATCCGCTCTTACCAAAGGACATACAAAAGTCCTCATCATTGCTGGTGAATTTGCACCCTCAGGTCCTGTGCTATCCCTGCTTGAAAAATATCCGTTGCCCACCTTATGTGATGCTCTCAGCCCCTTACGGCATATTTCCTTCAAGACCTCAATTTTAAGATATGAGCAACTCATTAGGAATCAGTCTCTGCGGACCAAACTTCAACCTGAGCTTATCATCACCCTGGGACCATTACCCACATCCAAAAATTTAAGATCCTGGATCGAGCAAACAAAGGCAGAGCGCATCATAATCGAACCTCGGGGGGTAAAAGTGGACCCTTTGGTCACGCCAAGCCATTGTTTCCAACTGGATTACCATTCTATTGAGGAATTAGAACTTGCAGAACAAAATGCTTCATGGGTACAGGCATGGGTGGAGGAGGAAGAACACATTGAAAAGAAACTTCAGGAACAGTTTAAAAATGAAAGTACTCTTCATGAAGCAAAGCTAGTCCGCACACTTTCAGATATCCTACCCCATGATGCAGTGCTCCATGTAGCCAACAGTATGCCCATCCGAGACCTTGAATGGTTTTGGAGGAAAACATCTACCAACCGCCAACTTTTTGGAAATCGTGGAGTCAATGGAATTGATGGCACCCTAGGTACCGCTCTTGGTTTGGGTCACAAGTCAGGGAAACCAACCTTTTTACTCACAGGTGAGCTTGCCTTTTTACACGACTCCAATGCCCTTCTCTTTTCAGATCACTTCAAAGGAAGTCTCACTGTGGTTCTGATTAACAACCACGGGGGAGGTATCTTCCACCATCTTCCAATCTCCCAACAGCCAGAGTTTCATAAATGTTTTCTAACGCCTCAAAGTTGTGACTTCTCGAAATTATGTGAAGCCCATGGATTGGAACATCACCTAATTCAAACATGGCAGGATTTTGAGAAACAGATCCAAGTATCCTTCCCCCAGGGAATCAGAATTCTGGAGTTTCCAGTTGACCGTGAACACTCCGTTAGCAAAAGAAATTACTTCTTAAACATTTAGTAAATCATGCCTGAACTTGCGGAAGTAGCCTATGCCTGTTCTCTTTGGAAGCCCGGCATGAATAAGCAAATTAAAAAGGTTTATCTCAATAAATCATCCCGGGTTTTCAGGGATTGTGATACCGAACAGCTTATCCGAAGAATTACTGATTCCATTTTAAAGCATTCATCAACTCACGGTAAACAGATGCTTTTCCAATTTTCGGACAATCAATGGCTCGGTCTTCACCTTGGCATGACTGGAAGTCTCTCCATCGGGCATTCATCCTATGAACCCCTTAAGCATGATGCTCTCGTCTTACATCAGTCCAAAGCAAGCCTCATTTTCAAGGACCCTCGCCAATTTGGCAAAGTTCGACTACACTTGGGAAAAACATCTCCCTCATGGTGGAATGACTTACCTCCTTCCATGTTGAGTAATGAGTTTAAAAAACAAATGGTGGTGAACGCCCTTTCAAGGCATGCAAAACGACCCGTCAAGGCACTGCTCTTAGACCAAAGATATTTCCAGGGGATGGGTAATTGGATGGCGGACGAGGTTCTTTGGAGAACTGGAATTCACCCCGCCTCCCGGTGTGGAGAAATTAAAGAAACCGCTGCCAATGTTTTATTTAAACAAATTTTATTTGTCGCAAAAGGGGCGATGAATTCTGTTGGGAAAAGGGGCGGAGACCCGCCCAAGGGTTGGCTTTTCCATGCCCGTTGGAAAGATGGTGGGGTTTGCCCTCGAACAGGTAAAGATCTACGAAGAGAAAAAATTGGAGGCCGAACGAGTTGCTGGTGCCCGTATTTTCAAAAACTTAGCTAATCTACCTTTCTTAATGCTTCCGCCGTATGCTTATCTTTTGTGATTTGCTCCCGCAGAAATTCCAAGGATTTAAATTTCTTTTCCGGTCGGATGAACTCCAAAAGTTGCATACTGATTTCAATGCCTGCCTTCCAGGTCTCAGGGTCCAATGAATCCAAGGCATGAATTTCAAGTTTTGGTATCAAGGCTTCTGACTCTAAGGTTGGGCGAAGGCCATAGTTGGCAACGGCATAAAGCTCCTTATCTTCTGTGCTTACAGTGCCTGCATATACCCCATAAGCAGGTTTTGCCTCGGGGTTCCAATCGACATTAAGCGTAGGGAAACCAATGGTCCGCCCCATGGCTTTGCCAGGCTTCACAACGCCTTTTATTTGATAAGGGGAACCTAGCATTTTATTCACTTCCCCGATCTTCCCCTCAGTCAAAGCCACCCTTATCCTTGAGCTGCTCACCGGTTTCATTCCCGAAATTTTTGAATCTATAATGTGGACTTGAACTCCCTTAAGTTTGCCCGAGTTAAGTAGATATTGGCTATCCCCCACTCTTTTTTTGCCAAACCTGAAATTCTGGCCAACACCAATCCCCACGAGGGATGGAATGAATTTTTGTAGGAATAATATAAAATCATTGGCTTCTACATTTGCCAATTTATGATCAAACCTCTGCATAATCACCGCACGCATTCCGCACCGAAGAAGCATCTCTGCCTTGGTCTGTGAAGCCATGATCAAAGGAGGTTCTTCTCCCGGTCTTAGAAAAGAACCGGGGTGCTCGGGAAAAGTAAACGCCACAGGAATTGCCTTCATTTCTCTTGCCACTTTGGTGGTTTCCTCCAGCACCGATTGATGACCCAGGTGGACACCGTCAAACATGCCAATCGATAGTACGACCGGGTTTCCCTTTTGGCTTTCTCCAAATTCTTTAATGGAGGGGAATATCTCCATCACATGTTAAAGGACATGGGAGGGAACCGCTTCACGAATGGGAATCAATCGGTTCTGAATATCACCCAGGGTCATATCTTGAATTTCTTGCAAAGGCTTTGCCTGATCAATTGAAAATTGATCAATTTGGGTGCGTCGCAAAGAACTCATGTGAGCACCGCAATTTAAATTTTGCCCGAGATCATGGAGCACGGTACGCACATAGGTACCCTTGCTGCAGGACATAAAAAAGCCCCCCTTTGGGGAATCCCACTGTGTCAGCTTCAATTCACTTATTCTGATAAAGCGTGGCTCTCTTTCAACGGTTTTTCCCTTGCGGGCCATTTTGTAAAGCGGGACACCATCAATTTTTTTAGCGGAAAACATAGGAGGCGTCTGGTATTGATCGCCCAAAAAACCTTCCATTTCTTTCTTAATCTGCTCAGCCGTCAAATCTGCCGGTACAGGTCTTTCCTCAACTACCTCCCCATCTGCATCCTGACTGTCGGTTTCTAGGCCGAGAATAAACTCTCCTTCATAGCTTTTATCAAGACTGATGAGAAACTGGGAGACCTTGGTGGCCTTACCAATCAACATAATCATCAGACCTGTAGCCAGGGGATCCAAGGTTCCAGCATGACCGATTTTCTTCATCTTTAGTTTGCGACGAAGTCGATCGACAATGTCATGAGAGGTGATACCGGAAGGCTTGTCTACGAGCAGAATCCCCTCAAAAACTGGTTCTTGAACATTAGCCATTTTCAAAACCCCTTTCCGTTCACAACTTCCAGGTGTTGCCCGATGGCAGTCACAAGCTTTGGATAAAAATCGTCAAATGAACAATCCACATTAAAGCCTGCAGCACAGGCATGGCCTCCGCCGTTAAATTCTTTCGCCAATATATCCACGCGAAATCTTTTGTCCTTCGCCCGAAAACTGCCTTTCAATTTCCCATTTCTGTTTTCAACAAGCACCCCTATCTCCACTCCTTCCAGAGACCGGGCATAATCGACAAAATCCTCGGCATCCTCGGGCTTCGTTCCGGTTTCCTGGTAAAAATTCTCATGAATGCTTCCGATACATACCCGGTCCTTAAATTCCATACGAAAACTGGCAAGAAAGCGCTGCAACAACTGAATACGACCCGGTTTTTCACGCTCATATAACTCATGAGCTACCTGCGAAGGTGAGCAACCCGCATCACACAACTTTCGGCAAACTTCAAAAACAGAAGCATTTGTACCCGCATAACAAAACTGACCCGTGTCTGTGCATATGCCCAAGTATAATGCTTCCGCGGTTGTTTTATCCACCTTGTATTCACAATCAAAAAAGAATTTGGAAAGTATCTCCCCTGTTGCGGATGCATCGGATAGCACAAAATTATGTTCCGCGAAATGAGTATTAGAAACATGGTGATCAATATTTAAGAAAACCTTAGGGAAGCGGTCTTTTAAGTGCTCTCCGACTCTTGCGTGATCAGCACAGTCAACGGTTACGATGATGGCATCGGGCTCATCTATATCCTCAGGCCTAAGGAGTGAGGTGTCACCCAAAAATTTCTGTAAGGTCCGCGGTGCCGGATCAGCGTTCACCGCACGGGCATTTACGCCAAGAGACAGGAGTACGCGGGTAAGGGCAACTTGAGAGCCAATACAATCCCCATCAGGTCTGCGGTGACCGAGCACAAGCACGGATTCACCTTTAAGCTGATCAAGCGTTTGATAAAAGGAAGCAGATTCCGAGAGAAAGGGCGTCATGTCTATGAAATTAAAATAAACGGTTCACCATAACAGAACCCATGGAAAAGGAAAAGCATGGAAAGGCATCACAGTCGTTCCAAAAAACCATCCTTATCTACACCCTTTACCTCTGCCAGCATTTCCTCACTGAAAACACCTCGAAGCCGGAATCCCGCCGGCGTATGCTCATACGACAACCCGGTCAGCATGCGGCCATAAGTTCCTGCTTTAGACCCTGGTTGTTCGGCCCCCCCGATTTCCATTCCGTTGATAAATGGGTCAGGCCCATTAATTGCAATGAGACCATTTTTATTGCTGGCTAACCCTTGCGTCATGACCTTGGGTAGATGCTGCATCTGGGCCAGACTCTTACAGACGAGGAAGCCCTGGCCGACTTGTCGAATCACACGATTATTCAAAAGAGGAAACCAAGGGAACCATTGAGAGGCCCAAGCCTCATCAACCTTATCAATTAAGAGGCTCGGTCGATCCCATAAATTCATATCCTTAAGCCGACACCAATTTACATAAACTAAACAAGCCAGCTCACGGTCACCATTCAAAATATTTTCTACTGGCTTCCCCCAATCTTTGATGGAATCAGGCAAGCTCCCTCCTCCCTTTTGAAGACAATTTAAAAACTCTGCTTTCCTAAGAATTGAGCCATCGGGGTCCTGAAAAAAGGGGGAGTCTTGAGAGGAAAAAATCTTTTGTTTGATAAAACCTAATGGGTCGGGCCCATTCGCAATACGTTCAGCAAAAGCAAGCCTTCCGAGCTCGATCACCTCGGACCTTACATCGCTAAGGCATACAACGGATGGGTTTAAAGGCTTCCCTACAGAAAGTTTGATTTTGTACGGAAATGATAAGGGTTTTTTTGTAAAAAACTTGCCTCTTTCCGGGCTGAAGACTGAACCCCATGCATTATCTATGTGAATTGGCAATATGGGTACCCTCGCCTTCTGGGCAAGCAAGATTGATCCACGCATAAAGGAAAGGGTCAGTCCAAGCCTGGAAATTCCTCCTTCGGCAAAAACACAAAGGGGCGTGCCTGATTTTAATTGATGAACAGATTCTTTCATACTCTTGAAAGACTTCTCTGTAGACACGGTAAGAGTTTGGGTAAGCTTAAAAACCGCACGCATTACCTTTGACTGGGCTAAGCCAGAATAGGCGAGATAGCGAATTTTTCTCGGAAAAGCTGCCCCTATAAACACGGGATCTGCAAAGGATAAGTGATTGCATACCAAAAGACAGCCACCTTGTGCGGGAAAGTTTTCCATTCCAGAAAATTTGATCCGGTAAAAAACCCGCAGAATCATATGGAACCAAGCACGGCAAAAATCTTCAAACAGATAAAAGATCGTCACACACCCAATGATGAAGGCAGGGATCATGATTATGGCGAGTTCCTCTTTCGCACTTAAATGCAGAACCGAGGACAAGTATGTATGAAATAAAATCATGCCAATACTGAAAAGTTGAGTCAGTAAATTAGAAGCCGATAAAACCCGCCCCCGGTATCCCTCCTGGGCTTGATCCTGGAGATAAGCATTTAAGGGAACAAAAAATAAAGCACCAGAAAAACCTAAGGCAAAACAACAAATCTCAAACCCAGTGGCCAATGGGTTCAAGGTATAAAGTCCCAGAAAAACAAGTGGCATACCCATGGCACCTATGGCAGACAATCCTAGTTCAATCCTGCCATGATTCAAATACGCAACAAATAAACTTCCCACCATGATCCCCAAGCCGAGCAATAAAAACCAGTAACCATAAAGAGTGCCCATTCCAATATCACCCGAAACTACTTCCCCGGACAATTTTACCAATACCAAGTAGAAAAAACCCCCGACTCCCCAAAACCATGCATCGCCGAAAGCTGGGTAACGGAGCTCTTTTCTCTTTAATAGGTAAAACAAATCATGAAAGTGAAAAAACAAAACCCTGGGTTTAAATTTTCTCCGGTTCACCGATGCTGTTTCCGGTATGGGCCAGGCAATGACCCAAGAAGCGAAAGCCAATGCAGCAATCAAGCCACAGACGACTGTGGCAGCTTGCCAACCACCGTGTTCCTGAACCAAAAAATCAAAAAGCAAAGCTCCAGAAAAAGCTCCCCCAAGAATTCCCAACATGGCAAGCATCTCCATAAACCCAACGGCATTACCCAACCTGTTGGTTCCAACAAGTTCTTTCAAAATTCCCTTTTTAGCCGGAGAAAAGAAAGCCGACTGCACCGAAAGCAAAAAAAAGCCTGCCATGGATAGCGTCAAACTTTCTATGACAAAGGCATACCCAATCACGGCCAACCCAAGGAGTTGGCCAAGTAAAGCATAGCTAATTACTTTTTTCTTGGAAAACCGATCGGTTATCCAACCGGCAAACGGAGCAAAAACCACAAATGGGAGAATAAGCAGAATTGAAACCTGTTGATTGACCGTGTCCATGGAGGCTTTTCCCAATTGAACAGCGGCCATGAGGGGCAACATCGCTTTCATGGCATTATCATTGAAGGCACCTATAGTTTGAGATACCAAAAGCGGCCAAATCACGGGTGAAGGTTTTCTACTTTTACCTTGAGTCACCTGCAAAATATAGCCTTTCCACGCATTACATATTTTCTCACACCCACTTTTCGAATTGCCAAGAGAAATCGATTACGGATATCTCAAAGTCATGGTCAAACCTCTCCCACTATCTTGGTTTCTAGTGGGCTTCTTTTCTCTCCAAGTTCCAGGGAAGCCCTTAAATGTATTGTTTATCTTCACGGATGACCATGCATACCAAGCCATTTCTGCGTATGGGTCCAACCGAAACAAAACACCCTGCATCCACGCAGGTAATGACCATTGAAGCTCACCTTTCTGCACATCACTTAAAATCACCCCTCCACATAATTTAAATAAGGCACAAAAAGCTGGGTGGGATGCAGCCTATGGCCCTAAAAATCAGCTATTCAAACAGGCCAATCTCCAAGGTGATGAACTCTTAAAATGGAAATACCAAAGATTACCCGGACAAAGAATACTCCAAAATCAAAAAACTGACTTCATTAACAAATTCCCTCAATTGCATGGGCAAGTTGGAAATCTTTGCCCGTCACTTTGCCACCTGCATCGTGGGTCGTTAGGGAAATTTTCACTTGATTGTAACAATTATAAATTTCGGGGTGATGATCGAGCTGCTCAGCCTCAAATGATAATTTTACTATAAATGTAATGGATTCTTTAAAATTTTTGAACTCCAGGTCTCGGCAGAGTTTATCATCCTCCCAACTCCAGGAGGGTAGATTCTTCAGTTGCAGTTGGATTTCATTTTCGAGCATGGCTTGATTCATGCGTCGTTTTTTAGCTGATGCTTTCCTCGTTGTCAATTTACCGAGAAATGGTTGATATGTAATTTTTAATGAATCCATTCACCGCGGAAGAAACTTTAAAGCTACCTAGGCATGTTGCCATCATCATGGATGGGAATGGTCGCTGGGCACAGGCTCGGGGAAAGCCCCGGCTTTTTGGCCACCGGAACGGTGTGGAAAATGTGCGGAGTGTGGTTAACACCGCTCGAGAACTGGGCATCCCCTATGTCACCCTCTACGCTTTTAGCCAGGAAAATCAAAGCCGGCCGGTTGCAGAAAAATCTGGTTTAATGAAATTACTTGAAGAATTCCTTAAGCTCGAACTCAAGTCCATGATGAAGGATGGGATTCGCTTGCGGGCGATTGGTGACCTGGATGGGCTCCCCCCCTTTGCCAGAAAAGCGGTTGAGGAAACGATTGAGCAGACCCGGGACAACAAAGACTGGAACCTTACTTTGGCCCTCAATTATGGAAGTCGTCAGGAAGTAATCTCGGCGGTAAAATCCATTATTGAGAGCAATGACATCAATCCTGAGGGATTTAAGTGGGAGGACTTCTCCCAACATCTTCAAACCAAGGACCTGCCGGACCCTGACCTGATCATCCGCACCTCTGGGGAATTTCGCCTCAGCAATTTCTTACTTCTTCAAGCTGCCTATGCAGAGATATTTGTTTCTCCACTTCATTGGCCGGAATTTAATCGTGGAGCCTTTATCGGATCATTAAAAGACTATGTTCACAGGGAACGACGGTTCGGGAAAACTCATGAACAAATTGCTTCCGTAACCTAAACATTCAAGTTATGATCATCCGCACTATTTCCACCCTTTTTCTCTGGACCCTCATGGGGGGTATCGTTTTTGCTAGCAAAGAAACAGGGGCCATGTGGATCCTCAACCTCTGTGCCACGCTTACTCTTTTTGAAATCTACACGATCTTAGGCAGGTTGGGCTTTGCCGCCAACCGGATGTCAGGCATGGTGACCGGAGGCTGTATGATACCGATTGCCTTTTACTTTCCAGGAGCAGGTGTGGATGTGCTCGCTATTGGTGCCCTCCTTACCTCCGCGGCCTGCGTTCTTTTCCCTCAGGCCCAGCGTGGGATGTATGTCAAACGCCTCCTTCCCACCTTTTTCGGACTGTTATTTGTCAGTTTCCTGCTTCACTATTTCGTCCGCATTATTCAAGTGGCAGAAGTTGAAAGCACAGACGCAAGCCTTGGCTTTGGTTTATTCTTTGCCCTCTGGGTAGTGGTGGTGGCAAAGTTCAGTGATATTGGAGCTCTTCTTGTCGGCAAAACGATTGGTCGGCACAAAATGGCACCCTCGATTTCTCCAGGTAAGACGATTGAAGGCCTCATTGGTGGGCTTGGAGCGTCTGCTGGAATCGGTGCCCTGATTCCCTGGTTGATTATAAATTATTCCCCTACCCTCATTGAATTTGGCACATTTGATTTCTCTCCTGCCCAAGGTGCTGTATGGGGGCTTCTGATTGCCATTACTTCGGTAATTGGAGACCTGATTGCCTCTGTGCTCAAGAGACTGGCCGGGATGAAAGATTCAGGTGGTTCAATCCCTGGGATCGGTGGGCTGCTGGATTTAACGGACAGCTTGATTCTTGCGGCACCTACTGGCTACTTTATTATGCTTATCCTGAAATCGTGAGTTCCCGGAAGAAGGTAGTCCTGCTCGGGGCCACAGGTTCCATAGGAGATAGCACACTCCAGGTACTCCGTAAGCATCCCGACAAGCTTGAACTTCTTGGAGCCTCCGCCCATCGGCAGGAAGAAAAGCTTCTTTCCATTGTCAATGAATTTGAGGCACCACATGCGCATCTAGGCAGCCAACCTGAAACCCCCAAGGCTTTCCCATCTTTTACTAGCCTCTACTCGACCCATTCAGACCTCAATGCTCTCGCCTCCCATCAGGATGCCGATGTGGTGGTGGTTGCGATTGTTGGCTCAGCTGGATTAGGCCCCACCCTCGCCGCTTTAAATGCAGGGAAAGATGTGGTTTTGGCGAATAAAGAAAGCCTTGTTGTCGGAGGAAAGCTGGTGACAGAAGCTGCGCGTAAAACTGGGGCCCGTATTATTCCTGCAGACAGTGAACATAATGCCATCCATCAATGCCTTCTCGGACAGGAGGATCGTTCCTTGGACTCCATCATTTTAACCGCTTCCGGGGGTGCCTTTAGGGAATTGCCTCTTGATCAAATGAAAAAGGTCACCCTCGCCCAAGCCCTCAAGCACCCGAATTGGTCTATGGGTCCCAAGGTCACCATTGATTCCGCCACCATGGCTAATAAAGGACTGGAGTTGATCGAAGCTCATTGGTTGTTCGGGTTACCTTCTGAAAAAATGGAGGTGGTCATTCATCCCACCAGTATCGTTCACGCAATGGTTCGCTTTATTGATGGTTGCTGCCTTGCTCAGCTAAGTCCTCCATCCATGACATTCGCCCTGCAAAACGCGCTGCTATTCCCCCACAGGCACCGCGGCGTTGAAAAGTCTCTCGACTTTTCACAGGCTATCAATCTCTCCTTTACCCCGCCATGCGAGAAAAGATATCCCTGCCTTCGCTTAGCCCGGGAATCACTAAGCCAAGGTGGTTCTTTCCCTCTGGCTTTTAATGCAGCCAATGAGGTAGCGGTTGATGCTTTTAGGATGAATCGCATTGGCTTTGTTCAAATTTCAAACATAATAGAATCAACCTTGAATAAATTAAACGCTACAGAACCCTCAAATATTGAAGAATTGAACGCACTCGAATCTCACATTCGTGAAATCGCTGAAAATCTAGTGGGTAGTCTAAACTAAAATGTCTGCTCTCCTTGATTTTGCTTTTATCTTTGTCGCCTTGTTTGCCCTGGGCTTCACCATATTCATTCACGAACTTGGACATTTTTTGGCAGCCCGCCGTCGTGGTCTTGTAATTACCCGTTTTTCTGTTGGCTTTGGGCCCAAAATTTTCGGCTGGACCCGGAATGGTGTGGAATACCGCTTATCTGCCATTCCCTTTGGTGGATATGTGGCCCTGCCGCAATTGGTTGACATGGGCCGACTGGAAGGGAAAGAAGAAAGTGAAAAGGAAGAGGAAAGAAAGCCTTTTTCATCCTGGGACGAGGAGGAAGATGAGGATAATAAGGAAAAACCTATGCCTAAAATCAGTTATTCAGACAAGATGATCGTATCCGTAATGGGTGCCGTTTTCAATGTCCTGCTTGCTTTTTCCCTTGCCTGTGTTCTTTCCTTTTTTGGTTATGATGTTCCTGATTCGCAGCTTACCACCAAAGTGGGTTATGTGGCGGATACGGTTGAACGATGGAATCCCCTGGTTGAAGAAGGTGAAGAAGTCACCGGACCTGCCCACAAAGCAGGGCTATTACTGGGAGATGAAATCCTTCAGGTTGACGGAGCGCCGGTAGAGAATTTCATGGACATCCAAAACAGGATTGTAACCGGCAAGCAGCAAACTGCCCAGGGACGCAGGCTGGTAAACCTCACTGTTTTACGAAATGGAACCGAGAGGAAACTTGAGGTCTATCCCGAGGTCGTCGGGAGCGAGGAGATTCGTATTATTGGTATTGGCCCTGAAGAATCTTTCTTTATCGAATCCTTACAGCCCGATATGCCTGCCATCGAGGCCGGTCTTGAAGCAGGCGATCAACCCATTCGAATCGATGGGCAAAAAATTTACTCCTTCTCTCAACTCGTAACCTACTTAAGCAATGTGGAAGCCAACAAAAGCGTTGCCTTTACCGTACGCAAAGGTGGTGAAAAGGGAGTGGAGCAGACATACGATATAATGCCTGTAGAGAAAGAAGTTGTGATGGGGGCCACTGCAGTGCCCCGTAAACTCATCGGGTTTCGCCCTCAAGCAAAAATCACCACCACCTACCCAAACCCCTTTGTCTTAATCATTCGCAGAGTAAAGGACATGTATCTTACACTAAGCGGCTTGGTCAGCCCTCAATCAGATGTCAAACTTCGTAATATGAGTGGCCCTGTTGGCATCGTAAACCACCTCAGCCTCTTTGCAAAGATTGGATTCAAAAAGCTGCTATGGTTTGTTGTCTTTATCAATGTCAACCTAGCCATTCTCAACCTTTTACCGATACCAGTCTTAGACGGCGGGCATATGCTCTTTGCCACCATTGAAAAAATCCGGGGTCAGCCCCTTCCTCTTGCTTTTCTCGAAAGAGCCCAGACTCTTTTCGTTTTGCTGTTATTTTCCTTCATGCTGTATGTCACCTTTTTTGATGTACAGAGAATTGTGCCGTTCTGACTCTAGGATTTATGGGAAAACTTCCCCCTTACTGCGATTCCCGCTTCCACTCAATTCGGAGAAAGACTCGGGTCGTTCAGGTTGGAGATTTGTCCATCGGTGGTTCTCATCCCATTCGGGTTCAGTCGATGACTACAACCAACACCCTCGATGTCGAGGCAACGGTCAAACAGACCATCGAACTCGCTGAAGCTGGTTGTGAAGTGGTTCGTATTACTGCCCCGAGTGTGAGAGCAGCCGAGGCCCTTGGTGAGATTTCAAAGAAAGTCCGGTCTGCTAAAATTAGCACCCCCTTAGTGGCAGATATCCATTTCATGCCTAATGCAGCAATGGAGGCGGCCAAGCATGTTGAAAAAGTAAGGATTAATCCGGGCAACTATGCGGACCGAAAGAAATTTCAAATCCGGGAGTATACCGATTCCCAATACGAAGAAGAATTGGATCGACTCCATGAAGAATTCACCCCCCTGGTGTCGAGGTGCAAGGAATTGGGCAGGTCCATGAGAATTGGCACCAACCACGGTTCCCTGTCCGACCGGATTATGAATCGCTTCGGAGACAGCCCCCGTGGAATGGCAGAATCTGCTCTTGAATTCCTTCGGATCGCCCGGGCCCATGACTACCACCAAATCATTCTTTCCATGAAGGCGAGTAACCCCAAGGTGATGATCCAGGCTTATCGATTGGTGGTCTCCCTGATGAGAGCTGAAGGTATGGACTACCCCCTTCATCTCGGGGTAACTGAGGCAGGAGATGGTGATGATGCCCGAATTAAAAGTGCCATTGGAATTGGTTCTCTCCTCATGGACGGCCTTGGAGATACCATACGGGTATCTCTTACCGAAGACCCTGTGGCTGAGATACCCGTAGCCCGGGATCTGGTAAAAAGGGCCCATGCCTGGTGGAGGAATGAATCATTACCCGAGAATGATAAATCTCATGTCGAATCGCTGGATCCTTTTTCCTTTGAAAAACGCAAGACAGAAAACCTTAGATTAGGAAAACCACCACTCTCATTCGGGCATAAAAGCCCACCCCTCGTAATTTCGGCCACCCCTCATTCCCTGCAGAACCCCGGAGAAATTGTGCAGGAATTGGCCAAGACTCAAGTACAAGCCAAAGACGCTCCCGTAGAAGGTCTTCTTGTTGAGCTTTGCAACTCAAATGAACTGACAAATCTTCAAACCTTGACCCGCTCATTACTGAATGCGGTCTCTTTTATTATCGTCGAGGATAAACGTTTGGATGACGAATTGCCACCAGCGTCTCCAAGCATGACTCCCTTGGTATGGTTACCTGCAAAAGCTTTTACTGAAGAAGCAGAGCTTGCCCGGTTTCTCGCCCTTTGCGACCAAGCTGGCCATCATCCTGCCGTAAGTTTTTATCCAAACGGGATCGGTGAAGGTATGCAAACTCTCCTAAGCTGTTCCCCCACCCCCCCCATCCTAACGCTAGCTACACAGCCAGACGCCAACCCACTTACTGGGTACAGGTCGCTGGTATCAAGTTGTGACAGGTCTGGGCTTTCCCTTCCACTGTGGATTCGTAACCATGACATCATGCGTTTTTCATCTGCCAAGCTTTTTTCGGGCCGCCTCCTGGATGCCTCCATCTTATCAGGTTCATTACTTTGCGACGGATTGGGGGATATTATTTCAGTGGAAAACCTTGATTCTTTGGATCGTAACCGAGGAATGGCCTACAATATTCTCCAAGGAGCCCGGGCCCGTATATCCAAAACGGAATTTGTCGCATGCCCAAGTTGTGGTCGTACTTTATTCGACCTACAAAGCACAACACAAAAGGTAAAAGCCGCCACAGGCCACCTCAAAGGAGTAACGATTGCAGTTATGGGCTGTATCGTGAATGGCCCTGGAGAAATGGCGGATGCAGACTTTGGCTATGTTGGATCTGGACCCGGAAAAATCGATCTCTATGTTGGAAAAAATCGGGTAAAATCTGCTATCGCTGAAGCTGAAGCAGTTGACCGATTAATCAATCTCATACAAGAAGAAGGTAAATGGATCGATCCTTAACCAACCAAACCCCTGATATTTCTCAAGCCGACCCTGCACTTCAGGACAGGATTCTTGCGGGCCATACTGCCGTTCTTTCCCAAGTTGAATACTTTCGGGCAAATTTCGGAACGGCTCAAAGCCGGTGGAAAAAAGACGGGACTCGGGTAACGGATGTTGACGAGGCCATATCCCGAGACCTCTTTGCGGTGCTTTCTGCCAGTTTTCCCGATGACGATTATTGCTCCGAGGAATCAGTTGAAACCGCTGAGCCCTCTCCCTTACTCGCCGAATTCGCCTGGATCCTCGACCCTGTAGATGGTACAAATAACTATGCTGTGGGAGTTCCGGAATGCGGAATTTCTTTAGGACTTCTTCGGCATGGCGTGCCGGTATATGGGTTTATTTATGATTTCGGCCGTGATAACTTACTTCAGGGCGGGAAATCATTTGGTTCGATTGAAGGCACTACACCTGTGAAAGCCTCCACAGGATTGGTTAATGAAAAGCTTACCTTTTGCATGCATTTCCCCATCCCGACAAAAGAATTGGATAACCTACGCGAAGCCCTACAGGAATGGCGTATTCGTTGTCCTGGTTCTGCTGCCGTTGGCCTCGCCAATGTAGCCACGAGTCGCCTTGATGGATGCTTAGAGTACCGAGCCAAGCCATGGGACTGTGCTGCTGGATACCCAATTTGCGAAGGAGCCGGGGCCTCTTTTCACTTTCTTTATGAGCCGGCATTCCCGATGAAGAAATTCAGTTCATCTATGGGGTCATGCCCCTTTCGGGTTGGGTCTGAGATTTTTCATCAAAAAGTCTGTCACGCACTCAATCTTCCGGCTGGAGCTACTTAATTCACCTTGACCATTTTCCCTCACTTGGCATATAAAAGATCTCATTGATGCGGGCATAGTTTAGGGGTAAAACCCCAGCCTTCCAAGCTGGTGTCCTCGGTTCGATTCCGAGTGCCCGCACCATTCCTTTCATTTACTTGGACTTAGCTGTTTTCTCCACAATTAAACACGCTAAGTGACAACGATTTCATTGGTATCTACCCAAATCCTTTTGTGTTTATGGAAAGCGGGGGAGTAAGAAAAACAGAGCGAAGGATTAACCGATGGCTGATTCGTACTCTCAAAAAATTCCGACAAATGTGATATCACCCTTTCCTTAACCTCTCCTCTGCCAGACCTGGTTGGTGACGCAGTTATTTCTGCTTGATTCTACTCCAAGGGTGTCCACTCCTTCGTACCGTAGTGGTAAATACTTGGGTTATCGTGACCTGACTTTAAGTACATCCAATTACTTGAATTGGCCATATTAGAAGGGAAGATAAACACCCTTCTGCAACCACAAACTCCCATCTTTTGGAGTGTAGTACCAACCATTGGTGTGGAAGGCAGCAATGAATTGAATATCATCAAAAAACTTACTTTTTTCTAGGTTAGTGAGTCCTTCTTTGGCCATTTTTCAAGCCTAATCACCATTTTAAAAATCATCCAGTGATTCAATTGAGTCATTATGACGCACATATGATGGGTAAAATAAAAATAGGGTCATTTTTACCTACATCAAGGAATTATTTTTTCATTAAATCATGATTATCAGTGATTAATAGATGGCACAGGAATTGCAAAATATTGAAAATAAACTCTAACCAAAGGATAAAATCATGAAAATCAATAACCAATATGAAATCAGTCCATTCGGGAATACTTTTGATTCCCTTTTCTCATTCTTAACCCGCGACAATTCTCTACCTGTACTAGATTTCCAACAAACCGCTCATGAAAATGTAAGAATTACAAACGAAGAGAAACAAGTAAAGGTGGAATTTATAGTTCCAGGCTGGAAGAAAAATGATTTAAAACTATCTATCGAAGGACAAAAACTTTCGCTCTTGACTGACTCCAAAAATCAAGACCTATCGATATCATCTTTCACTAGGGAATTAAACATTGAAGTTTCCCTAGGAAACAGGCTGGATACTACAAAAGCCAATGCAAAGCTACAAAATGGGATTCTCACTGTCCTAATCCCTGTTTTTAAAGAGATAAAAGGGAGAGATATTAAGATCAATTAACTTAGCACTCACTCCCCTTTCTTTAGGCCGGGAAGGGGAGTGATCAAAAGCATTACCTACAGCAGCTATCCTCCCTTTTGGTAGATCGACAAAATACCTGAATTTTTTAATTGAGCAAAGTATGAAGTCCGCCTGTGCATTCATTCTTTGCCCTTTTTCCCTGAGCCTATCACTTTGGGCTAAACCGCGGGTGCTTTACATGGGGAACCACTCTACTAGTGTCTTCTCTAAGTAGAAAGTCACTACTTCCTCTTACAGTCAAGAGATACGCTAAAACAAATCATAAAGATCTTGTAAGTTAAACCGGGTTGGGGTTTCAAAATCTTTTAGAAGCATTGTAGCCTCACTGAAATCATGATTCCTGGCATATTCACTGGGCGTCACCACACACATCATCCCTGCAGATAAAGCGGCTTGCATGCCGTGCCGCGTATCCTCAAGCACAACGCAGTCCATCGGATCAACTCCACACTGTTCCGCCGCCATAAGGTAAATGGCCGGGTTGGGTTTTTTATACGGAGTATCATCTCCCCCGCACAGAGCAGCTAAGCTAGTAGTAAAACCAACACCCAGGGCGGCATCGAGTACTTTAAAGGCCGCCTCTTTTTCACAAGCCGTGCCAATCGCTAAAGGTACACCTGCTTTTTTAATTTCAGCAAACAACCTGGCCACACCTGGTCTCAAACAGAGGGTGCCATGATCAAGGTCGGAGGTAATGAGTTGAAGATATAATTGTGTTTTTTTATCATACATTTCCCTCTTAAACTGAGCAAATTGCGTTTCAGGTTTACCCAACCAGGAGAACACTTCCCGCAGTTTCCCCCCCCCCATCACAGTAAGCCGGTCTATGTAATCTTGCTTGGACCAGAAAACATCCAAACCTAACTCTTGAAACAAAAGGTTGTAGGCCCGGCGATGATAATCCTCAGTCTCGACAAGCGTACCGTCTAGGTCGGAAATTATGAGTTTCAACGCCATGGCCTATCTCTCAGTTTAAATGGCAGAGTTTTTGAAAATCATGGTATTTCTCCGCATAATAATCAAGTCGATCAGAACAGGGCTCAATTTCCTGAACCCGTTTCACCATCATTTTTGACATTTCGCCAACTTTTTGATTTCTAAAGCCTGCGGCTGCAAGAATAGCAGCCCCAAAAGCAGAGTGGGCATGAACCGGCACCTGGATACACTTTCCATGAACATCTGCCCTAACTTGTAAACCAAGAGCACTCTTGGTGGTTCCTCCCATGGCAAAAAGAGAGCCTTCTGTGTTTGCACCAAGACTCCGTAAAAGATCAAAACTCATTTTTTCCGTGTAAGCAATACCTTCGAGGCAAGCTAAATAAACCTCTTCATCACTCGTAGCCACAATAGTTTGAAACGGTGTAAATTCTTTCTTTGAAATCGGCATCCTCTCCCCCTTACGGACCGAGGGGTAAAGTAACCCTTCAAGAGACAAATCAGACCCTTGAAGGGACTTTTCTATTTGCGACTCTCGGCCGGAGAATTTCTTTCTAATCACTTCAGCCCCTGCGTTAGATGCTCCACCCGGTAGCCATGCCCCATCTGGGTGCTTGTGACAATAAATTCTCCCGCCTTCATCCAATATTTTCACAGATGATAAACCTTTCACTGCCAAGGTGGTTCCAATAGTGGAGGCCCAATCCCCATCGTCACAAGCACCGGATGCATAAAAAGCAGCATTGGAATCAGTAGAACCGGAAACCAAAAGGATTTCTTTAGTAAGGCCCCATTTTTTTTGATGAGATTTATGCAGCACACCAAAAGTACGCCCGGGTTGAATGATCTCGGGTAATTTGATTCCATCAAGAATTTCATGCTTCTGCCATTCTTCCAGGTCTAAATTTACTCCCGTCTTCATTGCATTAGTGAAATCAGTGGGTATCTCCACCGTACCCGCCAGCCAGGCAAAAAGAAAATCAGATGCATGCATAAAAAGAGTGTCTTTCGGTAAAGATAAATTCTTTTGCATCCAAAGTATTTTAGGCAAAGCAAAGGTGGGGGAACAATCGCCATTGAACACAGTTTTGCATTGTTTTGCCTCCTCGACCGAGCGCATATCATTATGCATTAAGGCAAAGGCAAGGGCCTGACCTGAAGGTGAAACAGGTAAGACTGTACCCGAAGTTCCATCAATGGAAATCGAGCGAATATTATCTTTGAGAGGAAGGGTGAAAATCTTGTGTAAACAAATCTCGAATGCCCCTATCCAGTCATCCGCAGACTGCTCAGATCTGCCTGGAGTCGACGATTGGTTGATGCAGCTCAATGGAGCACTGGCCTCGGCTTCAATCTCACCCGCATCGTTCACCACCACACAACGACAGCCTCCCGTACCTAAATCTACACCCAAATATGCCATTTGCTATTTCAATCATTTTCGCGATTACAGGGCGAGAAAGATTCTATCATTCTAAAATAATCAGTGAAATCAAGTTGAGTATTTCCAAAGCTCAAATTTAATAACAAACTATGAACACTTTCCAATCCAGCACCATTGACAGAACCAAAAACTACAGCACTTTAATTGACGCCCTCCGTCTGACCGGCGAAAGGTTGTCACTGGAAGAGACCGAATACCAGTGGGGGCACATGGGACAATGCAACGCAGGTCATTTAATCCAAACCATCACGGGCATGAGCAGTTTTGAAATTGTTCAAAGCGTGGAATTCAAACTAGATGAGTGGTCTGAGCATGCCAATGACTACTGCTCAAAATCCGGATGCAAAGTGGAAGACATCTTTCATCAAGTGGAAAAGCTTGGAATGACTCACGAAGATATTGTGAAACTGGAAAATCTGTCAGACCCCGAGGTGCTGCATAACCTGGAGGGTGGGTTTCAATACTTAGAAAGAAATAATAAAGACCATGTGGTTCTTTACATGAACAGTTACGCTAACCTGCTCGAAAAAAAGTAACCTTTTTCTTTGCTCCTTGCATGCCTTACCCCTGAAGTGATAGGCATGTCACTTAAGTTATGTTCGTGTATGCCAGAAATTTAATAGGTTTATTTCTTCTCGGTCTTTTGCCTGCCATTGCAAAGCCAACCCCGCCAACATTCACAACTACAAATGACCCTAGACTACCTGAAGGTTTTGTATTTCAGGGAGAATACACGGGCAGCGGTTACGGTGCTCAGGTCATTCATTTAGGTAATGGCCACTTCCAGGTCGTGCTATTCCCCGGGGGCCTACCAGGTGCTGGGTGGAAGCAACCGAACAAATGCCTAGTTTCTGGAACCTTGATGAAATCCATGGTTCTTTTAAAACAAGCTGATGGGAACCGTTCATATTTGGCCACCGACCCTTTGCTCTTTAGTGCCACCCAAAAATTTCCCCCTACAGGTCAAAAACCGTACTCAGGAAGTATTGAAAATGAGGTGATTACCCTGCTTGGGGCGGACGGTGAAAAGTTGCATCTAAAGAAAACTCAAAGGAAAAGCCCGACACTTCTTGCTTCCCCCCCACCCGACTCCATCGTTCTTTTTGATGGCTCGAATAAAGAACATTGGCATGGCGGGCGAATCGATCCTAAAACCAAACTTTTGCACACAGATGGGAAAAGTATCCAAACCCGAAAAAAATTTAACAACTACCAACTCCACTTGGAATTCATGATCCCATTTCGCCCGACTGCACGGGGTCAACAAAGAGGCAATAGTGGCATCTACAACCTCGGCATGTACGAGAATCAGATTCTTGATTCTTTTGGCCTCGAAGGCTTGCATGACGAGTGTGGCGGTATTTATTCCCTAGCTAAATCTAAAGTTAATGCCTGCCTGCCTCCATTATCCTGGCAAACCTATGACATTGATTTCACCAATGCCAAGGTAGAAAATGGCAGCAAGGTAGCCGATGCCCGTATTACCGTAAAACTTAACGGGATTCTTATCCATGATAGTTTTCCCATACCCAACAAGACAGGTGGTGCCAGAAATGACCCGGAAGGCACACCTGGAGCGATCAAACTCCAGGGTCACCAAAACCCTTTACAGTTTAGAAACATTTGGATTGTCGAAAAATAAGACGCCCTCTGATTCCCTTCTAACTTTTTCCTTTTCTTTTCACATTATCGCGGCAAGAATTATATTTAGTGTATTTATTGATTTAAGGTGAAAAACGAGGTAGGGTTTCCTGTTATGAAGATCAAAAAGAAAGAAGAGGAAAGATTTTCTATTGGAGACTTAGTTGTAGAAAAAAAAACGCAAAGAAATCAAAAAAGGATTGGTGAGATTATTTTTGTACGCGTAGGGCGAAAGAGGAAGCTTGAAATGGTTGAGCTTAATAAACATGACCTTAGGCCCGTAGAGAAAGGTAGCCTAGATGGACCCAAAATTTTCTCGCTGGATGAAACCGCATGCAAAAAATTAAATCTCTTCAGGTATAAAGAAAAAAGAACATTCCAGGTAGGAGATATTATAAAATTCTCTAAGCATGGTCGGTCCAGGTTTGGCATTCTGACCTCTTTCATTCACCCAGATGGCTTGTATTCAGACTCCTTTGAAAAGGGATATAACGGGAAAGACTTTCTGGAATGCATTGAAATTTTACCGAAAAATGGCTTACCCCGGAAGTTGGATGC
>Ga0181606_10001238_pt1 | contig 22341 bp, 20 predicted proteins | sample 041ome_10_FD_132994 | JGI IMG/M metagenome (GOLD analysis project Ga0181606, IMG submission 132994) | Coastal salt marsh microbial communities from the Groves Creek Marsh, Skidaway Island, Georgia - 041412US metaG (megahit assembly) | ecosystem: Environmental > Aquatic > Marine > Intertidal... | reverse complement strand
ATTTTCTAAATGTGCTGCTTTAACAAGGGCATAGGCGTCAAGGAAGCTAGTGGGTTCGGCGACAAGAACAATCAGCGATAAATTTGTCGCATTAACAAAAAAAAGTGCGCTGTCCGATGCGCCGGCCGGGCTATCGACAATCAAATAGTCAATTTCATCTTCAATAGCCGAAATGCCGGATAGCATCCGGTAGCGTGTCTCATTGTCGAGATTGAGCAATTCGGTTAACCCGGATCCGCCAGCAATAAATTTTAGTCCTAAATCGGTTTCGGTTAGCGTGTCAGCAATACCAACGCTGCCATTCAAAAAGTCAGCGGTTGTGGTTTTTGGGTTTGTGCCAAGCATGATGTGGGCATTGGCCATACCAAAATCAGCATCAAACAACACCACCCGTTTCCCAAGCTGGCGCAATGATATGCCAAGGTTGACAGCTGTATTGGTCTTGCCAACACCGCCTTTGCCACTAGTGACTGCTATGGATACCGCCATCTCGATTACTCTGCCCCAAACGTTTTGGGCACCCTTGATCCATGGTGACTGAAATTTTCATTTAGATATTGCAGCAAGATGTTTTCAGACGCAAACACTGCGGCGTCAATTACTGATTTTGTTCCCGATAGCATAGCAATTTGTGCGTTGGTTTCAGCCAGCGCCGAAAATTCGGCTGGTTTGGTCTCGCATTCGTCAAGTTTGGTGAGGGCGACTACTGGATGAAGTGAACTGAAACGCTTTACGGTGGTTGTGATCATGCTGTTGCTGGCACTGCCGGGAAGGGTCAGAACTGTGCCAACTTCAGACGTCCCAAGATGCGACTGGATGTCTTGCAGCTTGGTAACGGCGTCTGGGTGATCACTATGAACATCAATGACCATAAAATCATAATCGGTCATTTTGTTGAAATCCTCGACTGGTGTTGACAGGCCGAGCATGACAGCTGGCAGGTTCAACAGGCGTCCATAGCTCTGCAACTGGTGATTGGTGGTGCCATTCTGGCCACTTAAGCTACCCAGTACAATTTCTTTGGTGGGGTTTTGATCGCGCAGCATCGCAGCCAGTTTTGCAACCATTGTGGTGCGCCCAGTGCCGCTGGCGCCAACCACAAAGATCAACCGCTTTTGCATGATGGTGGCGCTTGTTGGGTGCACCAGCTTTGTGGCTAATGCTTGTAAGAAGCGGTCACATCCTTCGGCATAGCTAAACCCGGCATAATGGTTTTGAAGGTCCTGCAAAATTTGCGGGCTAAAGCCAGCCCGCTGCAATTCTATGCGGGTGCTTGGTGCCAAGGCAGGATTTACCCCGTCAAGATCTGTCAGCACCATGCCGGTAAGCATATCCTGCATGGCCGCAATGTCGCGGCGCAGCCCAGCCAAGTCATGGTTCGGTTTGGCAAGGCTGGCAGTGGTGGGGCCAGCATTTTTCGGCTGATGATTATTTACGCCAATCATCTGATGGCTGAACATTGCCCCAAAGCCCTTGCTGCTTGATGTTGCCGGTTCGGCTGCCTTGCCAACCTTTTCGGTGGTGGCTTCCATGACAATTTTACCATGCTGCTTCTTTGTTGACACAATCATCGCATCGGGGCCGAGGCGGTCCCAGATTTCATCCATAGCGGTAGCTGTATCGGCAGCGGTTACGGTTACATTTGGCATTTGTCATCCTCCTTTTTGGATGAGTGGCGATTGAGGTGCCCTATTTTTTTTCCAATTTTGCGTCATCAGCGCCGCTTATTGTGGCCACTACATTAATTTTCCGGTTGTCAGGTAATTCGGTGAAGCCAAGCACAGCCAGATCGTCAATATGTTGACGCAGCACATGTGATAATTGCCGGCGTATTTGCGGCGATACCACCATAATGGCCTGCCGCCCATCGGCTGAAGAGCGTTCCGAGGCTTCAGAAACTGATTTTATCAAACGTTCAGCAAGGCTGCTATCAAGCAGCAAGCCGCCATCATTGCTTTGGCGTGACATTGAAATAAGCATATGTTCGAGCTCTGAACTAAGGGTGATAACCGGCAATGGCTGATTAAGCGGGGCGATTTGCTGCACCAGCAAGCCAGCAAGGCATGGCCGCAAAGCTTCGGCTGAATCGGTAATGCTGAGATTACGCCCGGCGAGATTTGCCAGCGTTTCAAGAATTTTGCGCAAGTCACTAATCGGCACACGTTCGCTCAGCAATTCGCTCAAAATGCCGGTGAGGGCGTGCAGCGGCACCAGCTTTGGCACAACAGATTCAACCAAACTTGGCGAGGTCTGCGCCAGGTTGTCCAACAGTTTTTGAACATCGTCCTGACCGACCAGCTCATGTGCGAATTTATACATGATCTGTGATACATGTGTTGCCAAAACAGACTCGGGCTCAACAACAACATAGCCATTGCTTTCGGCTTCGGCTTCTTTATGGCGCTCAATCCAAATGGCGTCCATGCCAAAGCTAGGGTCCTTGACCTCAATGCCAGAAATTTTGACATTTGTTGTGTCGCCGGGAATGGCCAATTTACGGTCTGGGAAAATTTTATCCTCACCAACAATGGTTTGGCCGATGCGGATACGGTACTCATTGGCACCAAGCGCCATATCATCGCGTACCCGCACTGGCGGTACAACAAATCCAAGGCTGCGCGATACTTGTTTGCGAATGCCGGTAATGCGGTTGATCAAGGGGCCGCCGGTGGTTTCGTCAACCATTTCGATCAGCCCATAGCCAAGCTGGACTGATACGGGTGAGTTGTCGGTGACATCGGCCAGATTAATCTGGTCTGGTGCGGGCGGGGTTTCCTCTTTTGCGGCCAATTCCAAGGCGGCAGCCTCATCAGGGGCGGCAAGTTCGCGCTTGCGCATATAATAGCCAGCCACGCCAGCGATACCGGCAGCCGCCAAGAACAACATGTTTGGCATGCCCGGCACAAAGCCGATCAAAAACAAAACTGCCGAAACCGGCATCCATGCCCGGGACAGGCTAACCTGTTCGCCAATATGGGCGGCCATGTCTTGGGTAGAAGACACCCGGGTCACGATAATCGCGGTGGCGATGGCCAGCATCAATGATGGGATTTGCGCAACCAGACCGTCACCAATAGATAAAAGAATATATGATTCTGAGGCTTGTTCTAATGACAGGCCATGTTGGGCGAGGCCAATGATAAGACCGCCAATGATGTTGATCGCCAAAATCAGAATGCCAGCAACCGCATCACCCTTTACAAATTTTGACGCGCCATCCATGGCCCCGTAAAAATCAGCTTCTTTGGAGATGTCTTCACGGCGTTCTTTGGCTTGTTCATTGGTAAGCACACCGGCGTTCAAATCGGCGTCAATGGCCATCTGCTTGCCGGGCATGGCGTCCAAGGTAAAACGTGCCGATACTTCAGACACACGGCCAGCGCCTTTGGTAATCACCACAAGGTTGATAATCACCAGAATAATAAAGACAAAAATACCAACAGCATAATTGCCGGCGATGACGAATTGACCAAAGGCTTCAATAACCTTGCCAGCTGATGCGGTGCCTTCATGGCCTTCACTAAGAATGATCCGGGTTGACGCCACATTCAGGCCAAGTCGTAACACTGTGGCGATAAGCAGCAGGCTGGGAAAGCTTGAAAAATCAAGCGGGCGATAGGTGTGCAGGGCCACCATCAATACCAGCAGAGATACCAAAATGTTTGTAACAAAAAATGTGTCTAGAAGAAAGGCTGGCAGCGGCAGCACCATCATCGCGACAAGCACCAAAATGCCCACCGGCATAACCAAACTGGACAGACTTCCGGAAAGATTGCCAAGACCAAAGCGTGAAAGTGTCATATTCATGACGCTGCTCCCCGTTGGCTGAATTTTGGTGATAGCGCAGTGACAGATTGCGCCGCTGCTTCAGCGGTGCTTAAGTATGACAAATATCTGTTTTTAAACATTTTTATACCCTGCGCCATAAAATTTTGACTTGGCACGTCACGGTGCCACTCGAAAGGTAAAGGCAATATCTATGCCAATCCCTGAAATAGCCGTGCTTTATGGTGCTATCAGGGGCTGTGGCGGCGGCGGGAACGGTGCCGTTGCGACTAGATGTTTTCTACTGAAGGTGTTTTTTGTGGTTGTGACGGTGGTGTACTATTTGGGGTTGGCATAGAAAATGCATATTTAGCGCGGTGCCCATTTTTTGACCTACGGAGCTTTACATGCGCAAATCAATGAAAACAGTTGTGTTTTTGGCCGCTAGCATCGGGATGCTTGGCGCGTGCCAGCACACAACACAGCAGGCGTTTACTAGCAATAGCCCAATGGCGACGGTAGAGGCTTCGCAGACACAATCAATCATCAATCTAAAAGATGTGCTTGATGCCAGCTCGGCAAATATCCCGACGCTAACGGCGGTTGGCTATGCGGTGACATCCTCGCAGCCTGGGCGCAGTGAGTCGCAAAAGCGTTTAATGGCGATCCGGTCTGCCCGTATGGCAGCGATGCGCGATCTTGCCGAACAGATTCATGGTTTGCAGGTTGATTCAAGCACCACCGTCATTGATCTCATTGTGCAAAATGATACATTTCGGGGTGTGGTCGCCGGTACCATCCGCGGCGCACGCACGGTTCGTATCAACCCTACTGGGGCCGACACCTATGAAGTGGTGCTAGAGATTGACCGTGAAACAATCGGCTATTTGCTGCAGACGGCACGTCAGACGGTGTAACCTATGATGCGGCGCTTCATTAGCGGGCTTTGCTTGCTCATTTGTGTAATGCTCAGTGTCGGTGCACAGGCCGCCAACGACAAGTTGCGGATGATCACCGCGACTGGCCGTGCGGTAATCTTGCATATGGATGCTTTGAATGAAGCCAAAAATATCGCGCTTGAAGACGCCTTATATCTAGCGGCCTTGTCTGGGGGCGCCAAAATTGATGGATTTAGCTCGGTGCAGGCCGACACCGCGCTCGATGATCATTTTGTGGTGCGCCCGTCATCTGAAATTCTCGATTACAACATCATTGATGAAACGCATGATGACCTGCATTATCAGGTCACTGTGCAGGCTGCGGTTGGCAGTGTTGAAGGGGTGGGGTGCCAAAACCGTGCGGTCGGGCATGTAACGATGTTTGCGCCCCAATACAGCATTACCCGCCAAGTACCAGGCTGGCTCTCAACGACACCGCCATTGCTGGTGCAAGATTTATATGACTACATGGCAAGCCAGCCAAAACTGTCCTTGCGGAATAGGGCTGGTACGACATTAGACGTTGCCGCCTTGCTAAAGGATGCGCGCTATGATTATGCCGCGCTAACCTCGTCACGTCCGTCGCTATCCGATGGTGATTTTGCTTTTGCAACGGCAATTGATTTTGACGCGACCACTGTCAAAGGCAACTTCAAGCAAGAACAATTTTTGGATGTGACGGTGACTAGCCATATTTTTACTGGCAGTCAGCTTGATTCGCTTGGTGACGTGACCCATACTGTGCGCGTCAAGCTTGGTGAAAAATCGATTAGCCAGATGCTGTCAACATTGGCAACGCCAAAACGCGCCGAGATCCGTAGTGCGCTTTCCACGACGATGGATACACATGCACGAGCCTTGGCCGAGACCATGTTGTGCCTGCCGCTGACTGCGGTTATGGCAAAGGCCGATGACGGTTTGCATGTGTCGGTGGGGGCGCGTCAAGGTCTAAGCCCAAATCATTTGGCTGTTGTGTCTGGCAAAATGACACCATGGACGATTTTAAGAGTGACCAAAGCGGACGCTAGTGGTGCAACGTTATTGCCGTTGAACCGACAGCGTAAACTGGCAGATTTGCATGGCCAGCACGTGACTTTTCTGGAGTTTAACTAATGCATTTAACGGTTTTGATTGGAACGATTTTTGTAGGGTTGAGCGCTGCGGCGTATGCGGCAGAACCTATAGTGGTACTGAATTACAGCCACCGTGGCGGCAGTGATGAATTGTCTGGCGCGGCCAGCACGCACCCGTTTCGGATGGACCCAAATTACCAGCAATCACACAAAGTCATGCAAGATGAAACCTTGGGCCATATTATAAGTGCCTATTATGGTGGCAGCGGGCTGAATATGACATTTGTTGAAATGGCGATTGTCCAATATAATCGCCATGCTTTCGTGCGCGGAAACCCTAATTTTCTGTATGCCGATAAAACCTTGCATTTGCCGTCGGTAAACCAAATACAGGCATTGGCCTTGGGTAAGAAAGATAAAGCCGAACCAAACCATACCTACAGTGGGCAGCAGAATGAAATCTATTTCTTTGGCGGGTAGGCACCAGTTCTGGACGGGGATTATGGCAGTCGCCATGGTGGCGATGCCTGCCCATGCCAGTGACACCATTAGCGGTGCAGAATTAAAAGATCACATTCAATCGGTGTTGGCCGCACGTGGGCTGGACAGCACGCCGGTGATTGCTGATAAGCGTCAATTTCTTGCTTGTGACGCGCCGTGGCAGGTAACGCCAATGTTTGGTGGCTATAAGACCGTGCGCTTGTCGTGTCCTGACCAAGATGGTTTTGAAATCGCGGTGCGCACCCAGCTTGATAAAGCGCTGGATGAGATTAGACCGGCGCTGCCTGGAGCGCTGGCAACATATGTGCCGGAAAAAGAACCATCACAGCTCGTTATAGTAACGCGCAGCATCCAACGCGGCGCGGTTATCAGTGCCGATGATGTGGCCCTCGTCACCCGCACCGGTAATGTGGGCATGTCATATTATAGTGATGTTGATGATGTGATTGGCCGTAAAGCAAAGCGCGCTATCAGCATAAATCAAACCATACGCAGCCGGCATTTGGAACTTGATTGGACTATCAAAAAAGACCAAGACGTCAGTATTGAGACAACAATTGGACCAGTGACGGTGGTAAGCGCCGGAACAGCACTCGCAAATGCCCAAATGGGCGAGCTTGTGAAGGTTAAAAATACCTCAAGTGATCTTGTGGTAGAAGGCATCGTGATGTCTGAAAAAAAAATTCGTATTAGAGCTAAATAATTTGAACATTATGTCGTTATGGCAAACATTGGAGGTCAAATAAAATGGTTGAAGTAATCAAAAACACCATTAGCCGTATGGAGCCAAGAAAGGCGAACAACAACAATGCGGTGCCAAAAGAGGCTGTAAAGTCTACATCTTCTGCCCCAAATGCAGACAGTGTAGAGCTGAAATCAATCGATAAGATGTCTGTCATCAAAGAGATGGCAGCGGCAGCACCGATTGATCAAGCCAATGTTAATCGGATCAAAGATGCCATTAAACGTGGCGAATATCCGATCAATATTGACCTTATTTCGGAAGCTTTACTTGAGGCTTATAGGGAGATGAAGAGCTAGTAAAAGGCATTTGCCATGTCTGATACAGCTCTTATTGATGAGATTTTGCAGCGTGTTGAGCAGATGCTCGACGCGCTTGATGCGCGTGGGCAATCTCCAGAAGCCTTCAAACAAGAATGTGAGGCCTTGCAAGCCTATCTCGATCGTCAGGCGGCCACGCTGGCGTCTGACTTACCGCGGCCTGCCGATATGCCGCAACGCCTGAACGCAATTGTGCAACAGCTTGCCGCTTTACAAAAGCGCGCCGAGTCAAAAGCCGCTATTCCTGCTGATTTGCAAAAATATATTGCCGAGCAGAATGATTAAGACGCATACTGGCGTTATTAATGTCAAAAAGTTTAATGCCGTTTTGACGGCAGTCGTGTGAACAATGATAGATTTTGTCAGCTTGTCCCAAAACCCGGTGCTCATAGCAGTTGTTACATTTGTCCTATTGTTGGTAATTGTGGCCGGATTTGTTTTGAGAGCGATAATGGTGGGGCAGCGCCGAAGTCTTGCGCGCTTAAATGACATTGCAGCAACCACATCACATCTTAGTGATAGCCTTGTTAGGGTCAGCCTGAATTTGGAAAGCGTAGCCGGAAGACTAAATAATCTGGAAGCACAATATATAGAATTTTCAGATAATTATGAGCAAAGCAAAGTTGAGCTGGCGCGACTGGCGCAAAATATAGGTGGTGAAAGCCAACTGACCAAGGCAATTGATTTGGCGCGTAGTGGCGCTGGCGCTGCCGAAATTACGCTGGCTACTGGCATTGCCGAAGATGAAGCGCAAGCTATCGTCAAATTTCATGGGTCACCAAAACGCTAACAACTCTGTTCTGATCTGCGACCGATAATTGCCGTTACATAGCTACATTGTGAAGACAGATTTTGTGCAAGACATAACAATATAGCGTTTGCCGCGTTTCAACGTGACTTCACCGCTGTCGCGGTCAATCGTCAGTTTGCCGTCATCCAGCTTTAGCGCAACTGACGATGCGCTTGAGGCGGTGATTTCGGCTGTTTTCTCATTGCCATAGCCAATAATCGTCGCGTCATCACCAACGCCTGTATCATTAAGAATGATCGCAGCGATGCCAAATGAGCCGCTGTTGCATTGGTATTTTTCATGACGAAACCGTTCGGTTGGGCATGCTGTTAGGCTGCCCGCACAAAGGCACAAAACCGCGATTTGCCATAGGTGCTGCGCCCGCATCAGGGGGCGTCTTTGTCTACTGGTTTGGCGGTGTCGTCCTCGCTGTCTGCCGGCGCATCAATGGTAGCGTCACCATCGGTGGCTGTATCGGCGGGCAGGTCGATTACACTGACAGTCTCATTGCCGGCATCTTCACTGACATCCTCGCTGGTAGCGTTTCTGTCAACATCAGGGGCTGCGCCAGCCTCGTCAAAATCGGTTTCAATAGGGTCAATTATATTGCCGTCTTCATCGACCCGAACCGCTTTGCCAGAATTAATCAGTTTTTCGGCATCATGCGCGTGCGCATCAATAATAGTGCCGGCAAGGAAGCGCACACCATTAACCTCACCCGGTTCGGTCATCTGAATGCGTGACCAATCGTCAGTCTCCAAGTCTGTGGCTGTTTCAGCCGCTGAGGCATCATCAGGATTTGGTAAATTAAGGCCCATTTGGACCGTATCAATCTGTGGAATAGATGTCAGCGACGGGTCCCGATTGAACTCTTGTAAATTCGAAACGCGGTTTCGCAATATATAAATACGTGCTGCCAAAATGCCGAGTCGGCGTAATTCGTCAGTTTCGTTGGCCAATGCCATCCTCATAAAATCATGCATCGCATCCAGCGGCTCACCGATGAATTTTTCGATTAATGCATTGCGGACACGAATGGTCTCTGGCGCCAAGGAAATTGATGATCCCGGACCAGCGCCGTCACGAAGAGATGCTTTGCTCATTTTTTCGCCTCTTGTTCATTTTGGCATCCTATTTGCAAAATTTACACCAAATCGCCCATCGGTGGTTACTAAATTATAAAGTCATTAATAACGGATTTCTGTTTAAAATGAATAAGATTGGCTCATATTTGAACTTTCATGCGCAGGCGTTGGCTCTACGGTCACGCCGTAACGAAGTGCTTGCGTCAAATATTGCTAATGCCGCAACGCCTAACTTTAAGGCGCGCGATTTAGATTTTGATGCGGAAATAAAACACCATATTGGCATGGGGCCGCTGCAAACAACCGATGATCAGCATCTGCCAGCAGCGGTAAATCCTGTGCGTGATCGTATGCTCTATCGTGATCCGATCAACCCATCAATGGATGGCAATACAGTTGAAATGGCTGTTGAACAGATGGAATTTTCCGAAAACGTTATGCGCTATCAGACAACCCTGACGTTTTTGAATAAACGTATCAACGGGCTAATGTCGGCGATCAGAGGCGAATAATGAATGAGATAAGAAACATCTTTGATATTTCCGGGCGCGCCATGGCCTCGCAGCTTGTTCGGTTGAATACGGTGGCAAGCAACCTTGCCAATGCCGGCACAATTACCGGCACCAAAGAAGCGGCGTTTCGGTCATTAAAGCCAGTGTTTGAAACAAAATTCGCAGATGCATTTGAAAGCAACGGGGTGTCTACAGTTGATGTGGTTGGGATTCAGCAGGTGAACCGCGACCCGGAACGTGCCCATATGCCAGACCATCCCGAAGCTGATGCTGATGGTTATGTTTACCGCGCCGCAGTGGATGAAAATGAAGAAATGATCGAAATGGTGGAAGCAAGCCGCCAGTACCAAAATAACGTTGAGGTTGTCTCAACACTGCGCGCCTTGATGATGCGCACCATTAATATGGGTAAATAGGGCTTAAGCCAGGAGACCTAAACTATGAGTACAATTGATAGCAGCAAATCCCTAACAACGATTTTGGATAAGCTTGGCATTCAAAAGCCAGCCGAAAAAGCCGGCGCGTCTGACAAGCTCGGGCAGGCAGATTTTTTGAAGCTGATGACAACACAGCTGCAAAATCAAGATCCGTTTGCGCCAATGGAGAATGCTGAATTCATTGCCCAGATGGCACAATTCTCGACGGTCACTGGCATTACCGAGATCAGCGAATCCTTGAAAGGCATGTCCGGTCAATTATCTGAGTTTCGCATCGCAACCGCGGCCAACATGCTTGGTCATTCGGTTTTGGTGCCGGGAAGCACAGCCTATCCTGACAGCGATGGTAGTGTTTCGGGAGCTATCGATATTCCGGCGGCATCTGGCAGCACCAATATTGTTTACCGGTCAGAAGCTGGTGAAATTCTGCACACCCAAGAGCTTGGGGCGCAGTCGGCTGGCTTGGTGGGCTTTAGCTGGCAGGATATTCCGCAAGAAGTACTTGCCCAAAATGCGTCTATCAAAGTCGAGGCCTATGCTGACACCGGCACAGGTTTGAAATCAGTTGGTGCATCGGTTTATAGCGAGGTTCTGGCGGCCTCTACCGGCGGTGCCACAGCTGATGTTGTTTATGATGTGCGCGGCTATGGCGACGTTAAAGCAAGCGACGTGGTGCGCTTTAAGAATTAGTCACGGGTTTTAAAAATTTTTTACGCGAAAAATAGCGCCTAGCAGGAGTTTAATCGAATGTCATTTTATACCGCACTGACTGGTTTGAACGGGTCACAGGCTGATATCTCAGCAACGTCAAACAACATTGCAAACGTTGGCACAACAGGCTTTAAGCGAAGCCGCGCTGAATTTGGTGATATTTTCGCGACCTCACCATTGCAGAATGCATCATCTTCAATTGGTTCTGGTACGATTTTGAAGGGGATTAAACAGCAGTTTACCCAGGGTAACATTTCATCATCTTTGAACGCACTTGATTTGGCGATTTCTGGTCAGGGGTTCTTTACCCTAAAACCATCTTTGACCTCAGCTCAAAAAGTCTATACCCGAAACGGTTCGCTAAACGTGAATAATGACCGCTATGTTGTTGACTCAGCTGGCCAGTATCTGCTGGTGTATCCGGTGAACGATGATGGTTCGGTGACAGCCAAAGACCTTGATAGTGCGCTGCCGCTGCAATTGCCGGTGACATCTGGCGATCCGCAGGCAACAAGTAACATTTCGCTTGGTGTGAACGTTCCGGCGGCGGCTGATGTGGTGCCGGACCGCGCCGAATTTGCCGATGGCTATTCATTTGACCCGGGCGATCCCAATACATTTACCAATTCAACCTCTATCACCATCTTTGATGATTTGGGTAACCCAACGATTGCGACAATGTATTTTATCAAAACGCAGTCTGCATCAGCAACTGATCCGACTAACAAATATGATACACGATTGGTGATTAACGATACCGTTATTGACCCAGATCTGGTGCCATCAGTCGACGATGCTGGCAATCAGATTTTTATTGACCGGTTTGGCATGCAAACTACCGAAGTGCCGGATGATAACTACTTTTTGGAAGGCAAAGGGTCGGCGCTCTATAAAAAGGATGATTTGCAAACACTTGTTGACTCGCAGCCAGCAAAACTAACCGGTGAAGCAACAGAATTTGACTTTGGTGAGGAAGGTGACCGTCTGGTAGAGATTGTGACCGACCCCATTCAATTTAATGCCACAAGAGAAAGTGGTGACGCTGATAGCCGGGTGTATTGGGGTAAGAACTTTCTTACCGTCAATGTTGATAATGGTGACCAGCCAGTGAATATCAACCTGCGGCCGGGCAAATATAATGCGACCCAACTGGCTGCCGAAGTTGAAAGAGCGATTAACGCAGCCTATGGCGATGATAGCAAAATTCAGGTTGTGCAGAATGTTGACGATACGCTCAGCATTAACTTGTTTAAACTAAATGCAGATGGGTCGTCGACTGGTCTGGCGACCGCGATATCTGTTGATCTATTGTCTGATAGCTATGTTTCAACGGTTGAGGGTATTACCCTAACCGGTGCCTCGCCGGACTTTACCCGGGAACAATTTCTGGCGCACACGCAAGCAAAAATTAACTCAGCTTTGAACGATTATGCTGTTGATGCCTCTACCGACGCTGTTGATGGTGCCAGTTCTTTGGGTGTGGCCAATCAATTATTTGCACGGTCTGTTGGCACCAAAATGAACGGAATTTTGACCGAAACGCAGATCGTAAATTTAAGCCACGCAACATCGACGTCGGATACCCCAACCGCGCTCACAACCAGCGCCACCGAGCGCTTTATGGTGTATTCTTATCAGGGCAATCGGCCGAATTTGAGTGTCTATGATAACAAAACACGAGTTGACACCTCGGGTGGTACAACGGTGTCGTTTGATGCAACCCAAAATACCATGACCATTAATTTTGGCAGTACGCCAAGCAATATTTCTAACAATGAAAAAATTCGGATTGCTGGCGATTTTGAGACAGCAGATGCGACCGCCGCATCTTACGTCAACGGCCGTGAATTTACTGTTAGTAATGTCAACGGAAACAGTATTACCATTAACACGACCGGATTATCGTTTCCTGATGATAGCTTTACGCTAACTGAAACTGATATCTATGTGATGAGCGATGAGTCAGAGTCTGTTGAGGCATTTTTTGAAGGCGCCAACAATGTGTATGAAGGCGCTGCGGTAAACTTCAGCAGTGAGAAGATTGTCATTCGTGAAATCGGTGATGAAAACAAACATGCCTATACCAACTCCGACATCGCTGCTTTAGCTGGTTTTAATGGCATTTTTGAAGTGTCGAGTGCACAATTTAATATTTCACAGACTGTCTCAGGGTCATCATTAGACTCGCTTGATATTCTGGGTCTGGTTCAAAGTGACGGCACAACGACAGATCTTTCTACCACAACCGATTGGGTGGATGAAAAAGCCCCGGCTATCAAAGTGAATTATAATGAAAACACCCAGAAACTTGAATTTACTGTAGACAGAACGGTTTTGGGTACTGGCACCGAGAGTAACTTTAACTCATTTTCAATTTTTGGGGCTTCAACAGCAGAATCCACCAACAATCTCGGTATCCCTACACAAGATGATGCCGCAACTGTTCTCATTCGTGGTGGCGAGGTGTTGAGCACCGAACCATTTGTTGCCGATGGCGAAGAAATGCAGCTAAACGATAAACGTTATGGCGTCACGGTTGGCTATAACAGTGACACCCAGACTTTCACCTTTGCCAGCGGTACCACCGGTGAATTAATTGAGGCGAACGGCGCTTTGGGGGTTGAGTCGCAGCAAAAAGCATCTGGTATTGAGGTTGGTCGCTATTCTTTGTCAGAAGTGGATGGCTCAATCATTGATGCCACCGATCATTTCAGTGGCGACAACCACCTTATGGCGGTCGGCTCGTCTAAAACAGATGCTATTGCCACGGCAGGTACTGGCTTGGCGTCGACGGCGGCTGTTTCGATTGGTGATGCTGCTAACGAAGATTTGACAAGCGTCTTCCGTATGTCGAACACCAATGGTGAAAATATTTTTAACGTCTCGGTCAATGGCATCAGCGGTGTGATTGAAATTCCGACAGGTTTTTATGTTGGGTCTACATTGGCTGAAGCCCTACAAAGCCGTATTAACCAAATTCAAGATGCGGTCACCGGTGATACCGTCGGCGGCGTAACCGTTAAATATGACTCTAGCAGCAATAATTTCACCTTCAAAACTGGCACCACCGGCAACAGCTCTACAATTAAAGTGAAAGGCGCGGCGCGCTTTGGCTTGGATGATGTTGCCTTGGGTGTGGGAACGGTGCCGCAAATTTATAACCTTGTGCAGGCTACCAATGCCGACGGGGTGGGGCTATATGTTGATGCCACCGGCAATGTGGTGACAACACCGCCAGCAAATCTGGTTGCGGGTTACTATCCTTTGTATATTGATGAAGGCGAATTAACTTTTGATAATGGTGGTCGCATCATCAGCCCGAAAAACCTTGTGCATTATGAGCGTCAGGAAGAAGGGTTTTCGATTGCGCTGGATATTGACTTTGGTCAGTCAACGCAGTTTGCGCAGCCCTTTTCGGTGCTAAATGTTGAACAGGATGGTTTTACATCAGGCCGGCTTGATGGTTTGGAAATTGATGCCTCTGGTACCATTCGCGCGAACTACACAAATGGTCAGAACAACCCGCTTGGTAAAATCGTTTTGGCGAACTTTAACAACCAGAACGGTTTGAAACAGATTGGTAACGCCACATATGTTGAAACCGCGGTGTCTGGTGCGGCGCAGGTCGGCGAGGCTGGTGCCGAAGGTTATGGTAATATTCTGTCAGGTTCTTTGGAACGGTCTAACGTTGATATTACTGAAGAACTGGTCAATCTGATTACCGCCCAGCGGAACTTCCAAGCATCGGCCAAAGCGATTGAAACCACCACAACCTTAACCACCACAATCATTAATATCAGATAATCAAGTGACTAAGGGCATCTAGCGGACTAGCGAGCAATGGATAAATTAATTCACACAGCCTTAAATTCCATGCATTCAGCGCGGCTGAAGCAGTCTACAAGTGCGCAAAATTTGTCCAACGCACAGGTTACTGGTTATCGTGGTGATGAGATTGGTGGGCGGTTTGGCTCGATTTATCTGGAATCTGACAATCAGTTGCAAACCCGGGTTTTTACCAAGAAAAGTGACCCGGGCCTGTTTTCAACCAAGCAAGGTGAACTGCGCGAGACCGGCCAACAAACCGATGTGGCTATTTCTGGTCCGGGTTATTTTATGATCGAGAACCAAGCCGGTGAATTGGGCATGTCACGGCGTGGTGATTTAGCAATGGCACTTGATGGTAGTTTGCTCAACGGCGCCGGTGAAAAAATACTCGATACCAGCCTTAACCCAATTAATGTGCCGCCATTTCGGAAAATTTTCATTGCTGAAAATGGTCAGATTTATATTCAACCTATGGGCGCCGAGCCTGGGGTGCGTCAGCTGGTTAATCAGGTCGCCACATCATCTGGTGACGGGCTTGATTTGATTAAGGACACAGACGGTGTGATTCGGCCATCGGGTGGGTTTAAGCGGGAAGCCTTCAACCCAGACCAAAATGTCAAGCTGACCCAGGGTTATTTGGAAACAAGTAACGTCAGCGTGTTTGATGAGCTGATCAACAATGTTGATATCCAGAAACAATACCAGTTGAACGTGAAATTGATTTCGCTGGCGAAGGAAATTGATGAAGCCGGGTCGAGCTTATTAAAACTGCCGAACGGCTAATCCAACATTTGGCATAGTTATTGCTGAGTATAAGCTCCAAGTTTGAGGTAAGGAGCTCTCAGTAAGATGTCTACATTTGCCATGCATGTCGCCAAGACCGGGTTAAATTCACAACAAATCAAAATGCAGGTTATTGCCAACAACCTTGCTAACGTGAATACCACTGGCTTTAAGGCTGACCGTGCGAATTTTGAGTCGCTACTATATCAAATTTTACGCGGTGCCGGCGAGAACACTTCAGAAAATACCAGCCTTACCTCAGGCCTCTCGGTTGGTACTGGTACACGTCTGTTAAACACCAGCAAGCTTCATACACAAGGCAGTCTGATTAACACCGGCAACTCGCTTGATATCTCAATTGAAGGCGATGGGTTTTTTCAGATCCTTATGCCTGATGGCCGCGTTGGCTATACACGCAGTGGCGCATTTTCCAGAAATGCCGAAGGCACTGTTGTAACCGCAAGTGGCTATCCGTTGCAGCCTGAAATGACCATCCCCCCAGAGGCGCTGTCTGTCAATATTGCGTCTGACGGCATCGTCACTGTGCAAATGCCGGGCGCCGTTGATGCGCAGGAAGTCGGACAAATTACCTTGGCAGATTTTCCGAACCGTCAGGGTTTGCAGCCAAACGGTGAGAGCATGCTTATGGAAACACCAGCAAGCGGTGCGCCAATTGTTGCGGTGCCGTTTGCCGAAGGTATGGGCCGTACTGTTCAGGGCGCACTTGAAAGTTCAAATGTCAATGTCGTGCAAGAATTGGTCGATATGATTGAGACACAGCGCGCTTATGAAGTGAGTTCTAAAACCATCACATCGGTTGATGAAATGATGCGCTACCTCGCTCAAAACATCTAACAGTTGGTAAGAGTAGGGGTAATAAACTGATGGCATCTTATGCTTCAAAATTGATTGCAGTGGTGGCGCTAACCTATGGTTTGGGCGGTTGCTCCACCTATGTTGCACAGCTAGAAGGTCAGGCTTTTGAACCTGTTGACCCGCCCCTTAACCTTGCTGAAGCATTGCCCGCAAACGGCGCGATATTCCAAAGCGGACAAAGCGGTCTATTCGCGACCGATCAACGCGCCCGCCGGGTTGGCGATATTTTGACGATCAGCATTGCCGAGAGTTATAACTCCACTAAAAGCCAGTCCGCCTCATCTTCTAAGGATGATACATTTGGCGTGACACTGCCTACCGGCCTGCCAAATATTTTGACAGGTGGTTTTGACAATAATGCGTCTGCTGGTTTGACGGCGGGAACATCACGGTCCTTTGCAGGTGCTGGTGATGCTTCGCAGTCTAACAGCTTTGATGGTTTGTTGTCAGTGACGGTCGTGCGGGTGTTTGCCAATGGCAATATGGAAGTTGCCGGTCAAAAAGAAATTACCCTTAATCAAGGCAATGAATATGTGCGTCTGCGCGGCGTTGTGCGGCCTGAAGATATCTCCGCAACAAATGTGGTGTCATCCGCGCGCCTTGCCGATGCGCAAATTCGCTATACCGGCTCAGGGCATCTTGCCGATACCGCAAAGCCCGGATGGCTTAGTAATTTGATGCGCGTCATCTCACCATTCTAATAGGTGATGTCAGGACATGAAAATGATGAACAGCTTTAAAATTGGTGTTTTTATGTTGCTAGCCAGCCTCGCGGCTATGACGGCTGCGCATGCAGATCGGTTGAAAGATCTAACATCAATCGCCGGGGTCAGATCAAACCAGCTGGTGGGCTATGGTCTTGTTGTTGGCTTAGCCGGTACTGGTGATGGCAATGCCACGCTGACACAGCAGGCGATGCAATCGATGATCAGCCAGTTTGGTGTGGTCACAGATGCTGCCAACATCAATGGCAAAAACGCCGCTTCGGTAATTGTCACTGCTGAATTGCCGGCATTTATAAAGCCCGGCCAAAAGCTGGATATTGTTGTGTCTACTGCGGGTCAGGCAAAATCATTACGTGGTGGCACCTTGCTGATGACGCCGCTGTTGGGTGCCGATGGCGAGACCTATGCGGTGGCACAGGGTAATTTGATGGTTGGTGGCCTCGGTGTTGCTGGTGGTGATGGGTCATCATTGACTGTCAATATTCCGACTGTTGGCCGTATCCCGGGCGGTGCCAGCGTTGAACGCATGATCGAAACGCCGTTTTTGACGGATGAAAATATTTTGCTGAATTTGCATCAGGGTGATTTTAGCACCACAACACGTGTCAGCGAGGCGATCAATGATGTGTTTGGGGCGGGCGTTGCCGTGCCGCTTGACTCAACATCAATAAAAGTACGTGCGCCGATGGACCCGGCGCAAAAAGTGTCTTTTGTCAGCCTTCTTGAAAATATCGAGGTTGAACCAAGTCGGCCGCGTGCCAAGGTGGTGGTTAATGCCCGCACCGGCACGATTGTTATTGGCGGCGATGTCAGGGTATCGCCAGCGGCAGTGACGCATGGGTCCTTGACCGTCAGGGTACAGGAAGATGTGCAAGTTACCCAAACCCAGACCGCAGCCATTGCCGATGGCGTCGCGGCCATTGCCGATGGCGCCGCAATTGCCAACCCTGATACGACAATCACAGCAAATGAGGAAATTGCACGCGCCTTTGTTTTTGATCCGGGCGTTGAATTATCATCGATTGTCGATGCCTTGAACGCGGTTGGCGGCAGCCCGTCTGACCTAGTGGCAATTTTAGAAGCGCTGCGTGAAGCCGGGTCTTTACGCGCCGAACTCATCATTATTTAAGAAGGGTATTAGCGATGAATAATTTAGCATCAATCAGCCCTGAAATGACGGCTAGTCTTTTTCAAAAGCATGAAAAGCCAGGTGATTTGCATGCCGCCGCAGAACAATTTGAGGCGCTGTTCATTCAACAACTCTTGAAACAAGCCCGCGCCGCCAAATTGGCGGACGATATTTTGGGCACCGAAGCTGGCGATACCTATACAGAAATGCTTGACCAAGAGCGCGCCAAGCAGCTGTCGCAAACTATGAACCTTGGCATTGCCGAGGCGCTGGTCCAGCAATTTGGTGGCCGCACTGATGATAAGTCTGGTGGGTAGGGAAGCATAGTCCGATGACCAGTCTATTCGATGTTGGGAAAAGCGCCATTCAAGCCTACCGTCAATCTTTGGCGGTAACCGGCCAGAATATCGCCAATCTGAACACAGATGGTTATATGCGCCGTGAGGCGCAGCTGCAAGAAGTGACCGCCAGCCAAGGCGGCATCACTAGCATTGCCAATCAGGCCGGTCTAGGGGTACGGGTCGCCGACATTAAGCGGTCTTTTGATGCGTTTCTGACTGATAGCAAACTATCCGCCAACGCAAATTTTGAACGCATGGACAGCTATGTAAAGCAGCTTGAAAAAGTTGAAAGCGCTTTGCTGCCGGCAGACGCTGACCTTGGCACGCAGATCGGTAATTTCTTCCGTGCGCTCAGCGATGTTTCGGCGGCCCCAAGTGATCTGGCACCGCGGACTGTGGCATTGGAGCAGGGGCGCAGTCTGGCATCAGCGTTTAATGCAACATTTATGCAGCTTGACCAGTTTAAGGCGGCAACCATCGCGCAGATGCAGGATGCGATGGACGGCATTAATTTGCTGAGCAAAGAACTGACTTCGGTAAATGATCGAATTTTGTCATCCGGGCAAAGTGGAAAATCGCCAAATTCATTTCTCGATTTACGTGATAGCTTAATCCAAGATATTTCGGCTCTGGCTGATGTATCGGTTAGCTATACCGATCGCGGCGTTGCCAATTTGACATTGGGCGCGTCCGGCGTTGGGCCAAGCCTTGTTGAAGGCAACACCAGAACCCAGCTTGGGTTTTTTGAACGTTATGACCGCATTGGCGGGCTGCAAATTGTTTTGAATCCATTAGCGTCAAAAACCCCGACAAGCCAATTGTCAGCTGGTATGATCGCGGGGTTGAGCGAGGCCTATGCCACAATTGACTCAGTGATCACTCAGATCAATCAATTGGCGGTTCAGATCACGACAGATTTAAATGAACAGCATCATCGCGGCGTCACCATGGATGGTTTGCGCGGTCTTGATATGTTTTCGTCGGTTACTGTTATCGCTGAAAAAAATCCGTCTAATCCGGTTGAGGTTGAAGCTGAAATCACCATTAATGATCCGACTATTCTGCCAAAAACCGCAATGACTGCGACGTATAACCAAGCGCAAGGTGTTTGGGAATTAACGGGCCCGGATGTGGCTGAACCAATTGTTGGCAAGTCGGTTCTGGCGGCATCGGGGTTCGACATTCGGCTAACTGGTCCGGCGGTGAATGGCAATAGCTTTACGATTGTTCCTGGTGAAAATGCTGCAGCTAATATGAAATTTTTATTGGCGCGCCCGCAGGATTTTGCGGCCGCTAGCCCGGATCTTGTGACAGCCGCCAATACAAATACCAGTGATGCAACCCTTGATGTGACACGCATTACCCCTGCCGTCTATCCTGAAAAAAAATCTATTGCCGAGACCTTATCCAACTCGCTGACACCGGTTGAGGCAAAAGATTTTATCCATGATGGCCTTGTCGCAACTATTCCAGCGGGCACCAAATCAGTTGATCTAGGGTCATTTGCCAAACAGGCCTCTGCCAAATTTCAATTATCAAATTTGGCACTGCAAAATGTCACGCAATTGAGCTTTGCGCGTACCGGTTCTGCCGATGATGGCCCGCATAGTTTTGATATTTCATATGCGTCTGCCTATCCGAATGACGCCTCAGGCAATTACTGGCAGGATGGCGCCGAGATCGCCAAGCTTTTGAATAGTGGCTTGCTGCGTAGCGCTAGCGATGAATCACTGTCCGATTTGGGGATGATTGCCAGCGGCCATGGTGGCAGCTTGACCATTACCTCGGCGGAAGGCGATTTTGAGACAACAGGTTCAGGAATTCCGTCTATTGCCACAGGTGTTGGGGTTAATACGGCGGCTGTATCGGCGGCGGTGGATGCGTCAGATTTGCAGGTGTTTACACGTGAGGGACGGCATCTTGCCGGTGTCGCTTTTACAGATACGCAAATTACCGAATTTATGACAACGGCAAACGGGTTTGATGACGAGTCAGTTTATAACGCCAAATATCTGAACAATACTGAAAATGCCTACCGTGACATCAATATGGATGTCAGCTTTTCCGGCGGGATGTATGCGTTAGACATTGGCAGCAATGGCGTCGCGCCGGTGTTATCGCAGAGCAGTTCAATTTTGCCAGCAAATGCAACTTCGGCTTATACCATGACGGTTGATTTATCGCATGGCGCGTCTCATGATATTTCGATTGGCAGCGGCGCGTCAGCGGCGTCTGCGGCGACGGCTATCAATAGCATTTTGCAAAATAGTGGGGTGCGGGCCGAGGCAAAAACGCGCGTTGAATTTTTTGATTTTCAAAATAGCGGTGTGGTGACATTTGATCTTGAAGCCGCTAATCGAATTCCTCTGGAAATATCAGCCGATGTAACCCCCACAAATTTAAGCAATCTTGCGATCGCAATTAACAAAGTCACCACAGAAACTGGGGTTTCGGCGGTTGCTTCAGCCGATAACAGCCGCATCATTCTAATAAGTGATAGCGGTGAAGATATCGCCATCAGTAATCTTTCTAACGCCAGCCCGTTGTTTTTTGGGCGCATGGTCGATGATGATGGTGTCGCCCTGTCAACACCGGTGGGCACAGTGGCTGCCTCTGGCGCCTTTAAAAATACCCTGAGCACAACCAATGCTGTGAGCGATGCGCTTGTTGCTGGGGCCAATGTGTCCACAAGTTCAGCCTCTGGTGCGGGTGCCGATCTTAGCCTCACCCGTGACACTTCAGGCATTTACAGCGTTGCGATTAACAGCGGTGGGGCCGGGTCTGCAAGCCCGTATGTGGTAGGCGATACATTTTCCATTGACGGCACGCTTGTGGGCGGCAGCAGCGCAACGCATGATGTGACCATTACGGTGACATCAATTGACGCCAATGGTGTCATAACCGGGGCGACCGCAAGCGGTTTTGCCCCTGGCCTGACACAGGCGCAAACAACGATTACCCCAACCACAACATCTGGCCTTGGCAGCGGGGCGTCTTTTGATATCACCATGGCGGACGGCGTGGCGACGGTGGCCGTCAATGCTGTTGGCAATGGCTACGATGTTAATGACACCATAACCATCCTCGGTTCGGCGCTTGGCGGCACTGATGGTGTCAATGATTTGACTTTAAGTGTGGCCGCACTCGCATCTGACAGCATGGTCAGTTTTGGGAGCACTGTTAGCGGCAACACCATTGATGCGGCGCGCTTTTCCGGCAGCATCTCAATGCTGTCATCAGATAGTTTTAGCATCACAACATCATCTGGCACGACCAATGCTGTGCAGGATGCGGCACTTGGCGGGTTCGCCAATGTGAAATCTAATTTGACAGGCGACACCAAACTGGTGACATTTGATGTCAATACAGCATTGGAAACCGGTGGGGCAGCGTTAGATGGGCTGCGGGCGATTGCGCCAAACGCCACTTATGGCATTACCGTTCCAACCAGCAGCAGCGAGGTCTCGTTTGCGGCAAATGTGAACGCAAATGAGTTATCTGTTATTTCTAGCGCTTCAGTAAACCAAGCCCTTATCAAAGAACTTCGTGATCAGGCGCCACTGGCGTCTTTATCAGCTGGCACAACCGCCTCGGCTGCGCAAATTGTCAGTTACAGCTTTCAACGTACCGAAGCTGTGGTCCCGGCTGATGATAGCGTTACTGTGCAAATCAACGGCACGAGTGTTGCGGTTGATCTTACCGATATTGACGGTTTGGGAAATGCCGCAAGCACCGCTGCAGATGTGACAACAGCCATTGTGCGGGCGGTGAATAACGCCGCGCTT
>Ga0181606_10001237_pt1 | contig 22356 bp, 24 predicted proteins | sample 041ome_10_FD_132994 | JGI IMG/M metagenome (GOLD analysis project Ga0181606, IMG submission 132994) | Coastal salt marsh microbial communities from the Groves Creek Marsh, Skidaway Island, Georgia - 041412US metaG (megahit assembly) | ecosystem: Environmental > Aquatic > Marine > Intertidal... | reverse complement strand
GCAAGTGATGGTTTACTAATTACTGGTGCAATGTATGTGTTATGGAATGCATAACCTAACGGATTGTTTGTTTGAATGCCTGCTTGGGTACGCATATCGTCTGTCCATTCAGGCGCAAGACTTCCACCTTCCCATAGACTTGTATACTCAAACATACAGAAGTTAAGTAGATACAAGTATTCTTTTGCGGCTACTTCAAATGCATCAGGATCGGTTTTGAAAGCATCTGCTGGACTGTTATACCCTGATGGATCCCACTTGCCTGCGTCATATGCTTCTACCATTGCATTATATAAATCGCCAGTATTCCAATCAGCTGCTAAGAACTGATATAATTTTATATCATCTGCAGGTAAACCGTGCATATGAAGTGTGTGGAATACATGTTCAATAACTTCTTGTGCATCTATGTCGCCATCGCCATAACCATCACCTGTTGAGTTTAGATACCACACCATATCGTTTTGTACAGTAGTATCAAACAGGTTAGTTAGGTTCCAATCAATAACGCCTTGGTCAGTTAGGAAGTTTGGAGAGTAATCTGCTCCTGCGCCTCTTGCTACTCTTTGTATAGTTGGTAAGCCTGCGTGATAAGTTCCTGTGTCGCCACTTAGTGTTTTGATTAAGTTTCTTTGGTATTCTTCGTTAATACCTGCGCCATTTGGATCTGTAAACAATTCAAACATACGAGCAACTTTTTCTAACCACGCATCTGGAACTGCTGTTTGTCCTCCAACTGCGCCGGCACCCATTATCCTTACACCATTTACAGTAACTTCCCGTTTAAAGAAGTCACTACCATCGCCAACAACATTGATAATTGCACCATTGTTGTATTCTGGATCTGCTTCTACTACTGGTACTGCTGGAACTTCTGCCGGAGTATAATTAGGGAAAATTCCCTGTAATTTAAGATTTGCTCCGTTCACTTCTACAGGTTGCCTGCCATATCTTGAAAATAAAATTTTATCAGATGCACCTAATAATGATGTAGTAAAATTAAGATAATCAGTATCAGATGCTGTATCATACATTAATGGTTTTGCATCTGCTTCAATTTTTGCTTTTAGTTGTGCCGGCGTTGCTCCGGGTTGAGATTCTAAGTGTAATCCTGCTACTCCACAAACCTGTGGCGCTGCAAAACTTGTACCACTATTCAAAGCAATCCTGTATGTCGGATCTAGAGGATATGCAACATCATTTTTTGTGTTAATTGTGCTTGTTGCACTTACAATGTCAGTTCCCGGTGCCCAAATATTAACTCTTGGGCCTTTACTACTAGAACTTGCTGTACGATCTTTATATACACCATTATCATCAAATGTTGTTGTATTAATATTTCCTACAATAAATGCATCATCTGAATGCGGGCTACTGCCTCGATGATAGAATCTAGAAGTTCCACCATAGGTTACACTATTATCGTAATCTATTCCTCCTAGAAGATCTCCTTTAAAGTAATCGTTACCTGATGCAATAAAAACATGAACGCCTGCACTGATAAGTTCTTGTACATCAGTATCTACTGAAGCAACTCTTGCAGGGAAAAATCTTGTCGATCCGCTTAGTGGAATTACAACTCCGGTGCCAGCCCATAAAGCAGTATCGTTACTATAATCAACACCCCAAACCCATGGAGTAGATCTGTATATACCACTTGTAGGATCACCAGAAATTTGAGTAGAATACCCCCAACTCATATTAACTATAGTTGGTCTTTTAAACCCTGTTGCAGGATCAATAGGCTTGTTATTGTGCCATTCTTTAATTACATCAAAACAATCTGAGATAGGAGTACCAGTACCAGAATCGCCCGGACCTTCTAGACCGGAAATCTTCATTGAATAAATTCTAGATTCTTTACTAAATCCGTAAGTTTTACCTGCAACAATACTTGCACACATAGTACCATGTCCGTCAAAGTCTCTATGATAATTAACACTTTGTGTTCCAGGTAAACCGGACGCTTCGTACCAATTTATATATTGATAACGATTGTTACCCGAACTATCTTCCCAGTCTGGGTGAGTTGGCTCAATACCGCTGTCTTGTACTACAATATCAACACCTCGACCTTGTAATGCATATTCATAATCAGTAGAAGTTGTAGCACTATTTCTGTAGAAATTTTCAGCCATAACACTTCTTTTCAGTCCCCAGTTAACATATGCAACATTATCTAATGAAGTTGGTTTTGTAAAATTAGCAAACTGAGTACTTCTTAATCCTATTTGTATATCGGTACGCTGATCGGGCGGTATTTCTACCGCAAGTATTCTATCGTCTGATTCCAATGCTGTTGCTTCAGCATCTGTTAACATAAAATGTGTCTGTCTATTCGATCCTAATCTTGGATTTGCAATCTCTACACTTCGATTAGGTATGGGTCCTGCACCTGTTGATGCAGTAAGTTCTGTTTCAATTTCTTCTAAATTAATACCGCTTTTAACGATTACAGTATATTCTTTTTCGCTCATAGCATACCTTATACAATCGGACTTGTGTCTACAATTTTCCAAGCGCCATTTACATACATTTCTGGTCTATTGTTTGTTGTATTATAAATCATATCGCCGTTGGCTGGAACTAATGCATCTCGTTGTGTATTAGTTAAACTTGGTAATCTAAATGGGCCTCCGGAGACAATGGTACCATCTTGACTAGATAAATTTATTGTTGTAGCACTGTCAATTTTAGGAGTACCTGCAGAAGTCGTTACAAAGTTGTTTGCATATGCAGTATTTCGTACACTAAGATCATTTTCTACAGTTAGATCTGACGAAGTTGTTACTGGTGGCGTAAAAGTAATACCGCTACTATCATCTGTGTCTATTACACTATTAGATAGAGTAAAATTACCAATACCATCTCCACCGGCTGCATCTTCAAATGTAAAGTTGCCTTCTCCATCTGTTGTTAATACTTGACCAATTGTGCCGTCTACAATACCTAAATCTGTCAAGGTGTTAATGACTGGATAAACTGGCTGTACCCATTGGTTACTATCTTCATCTTCTACATATACAAAAAGTTTTGCAGTAGAACTATCAAACCAAATAGATCCATTTGTAGGACTTTCAGGAACAGTTTCTGATACACTTATACTTGTATCGCCGGCACCTGATCCTGGAGCAGCTGTTGCTATTTCATTACCCATTCCATTATGGCTTGTACACCAATAATAGAGTGTAGAAGGAGTTGCAGCTGTTACTGTTATCTGAACACTCCTCTGTGAAGCCGCTGCAAATTTATCAAAATATGTTTGTTTATTTACAGGATCATTATTAATTTTATAAATTACTTTTGTTAAATAGGTTGTGCCTCCGGCTCTTTCTCCGTCTACATTGTCACTGCTAAAATTTAAAGGATGAATGTTGGCTGTAGAGCCTGTTGGATTTGGAAAAAATTCGTTTGTTGAGTCATTTTGGTTAAAAATGTAGGTAAATCCCTGCACAAAAGTAAGAGTAGGTTTGTATACACCGTCAATAAAGTATTTGTTGCCAGCTTCTAAACCATCAGGATCTACACCTACTGTTACTGTGTATTCTACTACACCAACTCCACTATCAATTAGATGCTCTGTGATATTAGAGTTCGTAATTACACTAAATCCTCCAGCATCGTTGCCAGAATATAGTCTAAGTGTATTAGACTGTTTGTCAAAAAATACTTCACCACTATTGCCCACATTTCGATCTAAAAAATCGTCTGGTCTAGGTATAATTCTAATTCTGTCTACAATAGGTGCTTGATTACTTGCCATTTTTTATTCCTTAACTAAGTATATTTATTCAATAAAAGACTACTTAACAGATCTTTCATATAAATATCACATAGTTAAACTATAGGTTTATAGGAGTTTATAAAATATGAATCCAAAAAATGTTCAATTTGGTAATGATGCCAGAATAAAACTTGTTGCAGGCGTCAACATTTTAGCAGATGCAGTCAAAGTTACATTAGGCCCGAAAGGAAGAAATGTAGTTATGCGTAAGCCATATGGAGCGCCACATATTTCTAAAGATGGTGTTACTGTAGCAAAAGAAATTTCATTAAGAGATCAAATTGAAGACATGGGTGCGCAGATGTTAAAAGAAGTTGCATCTAAAACAGGTGATATTGCTGGTGATGGAACAACAACTGCAACAATACTTGCACAGTCCATAGTACGAGAAGGAATGAAATTCGTTACAGCTGGTATGAATCCAATGGATTTAAAAAGAGGTATAGATCTTGCAACAGATACTGCAATAGAAGAACTAACAAAAAATTCTAAACCTTGTGAAACAAATAAAGAAATATTACAAATTGCTACCATAAGTGCTAATTCCGATGAAAAAATAGGAAAATTAATTGCTGATGCAATGCAAAAAGTAGGTAAAGATGGAGTAATCACTGTTGAAGACGGTAAGGGTCTTGAAGACGAACTTGAAGTTGTAGATGGTATGGAATTTGATCGTGGATATTTGTCTCCTTACTTTGTCAATAATCAAGAAAAACAAATTTCTCAATTAGACAATCCTACCCTTTTAATTACTGATCAAAGAATAACAAATGTTCACGATTTATTGCCCGCAATTGAAGCAGCAGCAACTAATCAACGCTCTTTGGTAGTTATTGCCGAAGATGTTGAAGGGGACGCATTATCTACTTTAGTTATTAATACAATAAGAGGAAATCTTCACGCTGTTGCTGTAAAAGCACCAGGATTTGGAGATAGAAGAAAACAAATTTTACAAGATATTGCTACACTAACTGGTGCTAATTTAGTTTCAAACAATCTTGGCATGACTTTTGATAAAGTTACTTTGGAAGATTTAGGTGAATGTGACAAAGTTGAAGTTGGTAAAGAAAAAACATTGATTGTAGGTGGTAAAGGCGACAAAAAAGAAATTCAAGACCGTGCAAATGGATTGCTAAAACTAATTGATGAAGTCACTGCTGAATATGATAGAGAAAGATTGAGAGAAAGATATGGTAAACTAACTGGTGGTATTGCTGTGTTAAGAGTAGGTGCAGCCACAGAAGTAGAAATGAAGGAAAAAAAGGATAGAATAGATGATTCTCTCAATGCAACTAGAGCAGCAGTTCAAGATGGTATAATTCCAGGTGGCGGTGTTGCTTTACTCAGAACAAAATCAAAACTTTTAACCTTAAAAGGAAAAAATGAAGATCAAAATGCAGGAATCAAGATTATATGCCAGGCTATAGAAGAACCAATTAGACAAATTGTAAAAAATTCTGGCGGAAGTCCTGATGTTGTAGTTAATGAAGTTTTAAATCTTAAAAATAACTATGGTTATGATGCTGCAACAGATAGTTTTGGTGACATGTTTGAAATGGGCATCATTGATCCAACTAAAGTTGCAAAAACTGCACTAATAAATGCAGCTTCTATTGCTTCTCTACTATTAACAACTGAGTGTTCTATTGTTGATGATGAAACCGATGAAGATAAAAAATCTAAATAAAGTTAAAATTTAAAATAATACGATAGTCAGTTTCGGTCGGAGTGCAACTAGAATGATAATTCATTCCGTCAAATAAAACCATTCTATCTGCTTTAGGAGTTATTCTTTGAGATTCATTAAGTTGTTCTTTTTCTAAAATTTTATAACTTAAATCTTCGTCTTGTGAGCGCACTCTATCATAAAAAATAGTATCACCGTCACTGTCGTTTACATAGTATAATGCTGTCATGTGTTCAGTCTCCCAGTCTACATGTGGATCGTGTGTAATTGTATACGGAGTTCTGGTGGAAAATCCAGCCCTTATCCTAATCAATTTAGTCAACGGGTAATCAATTTTATGAAGACCATTAATCAATAAATTTTCGCACAAATTCATTAAATGACTGTTCACATTTCCTTCATTATAGATCATCCATTGCCAGGTTGATTCGTATGCTCTGTTTTTATCAATCTTAGAGTAAGCGGTATTTTTTAAAAAATACCAAGGATGATCTAACAGTAGATTATGCAAGTATTCATTGTTTGCCGGTGTAGTAACATTGTCTAGTAACTTAATCATATTGTACTTAACCTTTTTTAGTTCTAATCCAAAAAATATTGGATAATTACTATTATGATATGGAAAAAGAAAACCCCCTCAATAACTTTGTCAACATTTGACCCCTACTTGTTGAAAAATTTACCTCCTATAAAAGGTTCAGCAGCTATACCGGATTGGTTTAAAGAAACACCAGGATTTAATGGCGACGGATCAATTTCAGACAACTTTACTCCTTTGAGGGCTCCTACTCTGCGGAGATGTCCTGCACTAAATGATTTTTTTCTATCAGGCATAGTTATTCCATTATGGACTGATTTAGAATTTTATGTAGATAGCAAAGCAAAAAGGATCGAATGGAGGTATTCCAACAATTATGATGGTATAGAAATGATTCAACCACATCCACCTGAGCAATATCCTACTATTGCTCACAAGTATCTTCATGCAAAAATTATTAGTCCGTGGATTGCAGATTGTACCCATGATTTTAAATGGTATATGACTAAACCAAGCTATATGACTTCAGAATTTGAAGATCAAGATGTTGTTTTTTTAGATGGTGTATTAAACTACAAAAATAATTTTACTACAAATGTAAATTTATTTTTTCCTGTAAGAGATTCAAGTTATACAGTTAAGTTTAGTGCTAATAAACCGTTTCAGAAGTTGATACCGCTAACAGAACAATCAATAAATATGAATGTGTCTTACTGTACTAGAGAATACTATACTAATGCTTCTTTGTTTGGTAGACGAATTTCCTACTATTTAGGTAAATTTTACAATAGTATGAAAAAGAAATAACATTTGGAGATAAAAAATGGCAGAAAAAGTAATTGTAGCTGGTATACCGATGGATCAACAACCTTCTCAAGAGGAAATTACAGTTCCTTACAATCCACACGAAGATGTTGACAATGTATATGAATTAATAGATACTATTATGATACAAGCACCTGTAAGAAATCAAAGTGCAGAAAAATTAGGTATTATACAATCAGAAATAAAAGCAATCTGGTCACAATATGAATCAGATAGTAATAAAGAGCAGTTAGTATCGAGTATCAATAATGTTAGAACTGTAACATTAGAAAATATCAGTGACGACGAAGTAGATAATAGTTCACGATTAGTAATCGAAGATGTTTTGATTAAAATTTTACAAAAGAGTGCCAATGAATGATTAAGCCTTTAAAGAAAATTGTTATTGTTGGTGGTGGAAGTGCCGGATGGATGTCAGCATCTGCATTAATAAATGCTTTTCCTGACAAAGAAATAGTTGTAATTGAAAGTCCTGATGTACCCATTGTAGGTGTTGGAGAAAGTACGCTAGGTGGAATAAATGATTTTTGTCATTTTTTAGGAATTGACGAAAAAGACTTTATGCAACATACTGATGCTTCATACAAAATGAGTATCAAATTTACAGATTTTTATGAAAAAGATGCAGGTGGGTTTCATTATCCTTTTGGTAAACCTTACATAGACCAATCGAATATACATGGTATGCACGATTGGTTAGTTAAAAAAGCACTGTACAAAGATACCCCAATTCAAGACTTTGTAGATTGTTATTTTCCTTCTGCTTCATTGTTTATGCAAAACAAATTTGATTTAAACAAGTATGGACAATTTGATAATTATGATCCTTCTAATGACGTTGCTTATCATTTTGATGCAACAAAATTTGGTGCATGGTTGAGAGATAGGTATTGTCTGCCAAGAGGTGTTAAGATTATTTCAGATACAGTGAAAAAAGTTAACACAGATGATAGTGGTATTAAAGAATTGGTGCTTAAAAGCGGTGAAAAAGTTACTGCACATTTATATGTAGACTGTACAGGATTTAAAAGTTTACTGTTAGGAGAGGCCTTAAAAGAACCGTTTACACCTTATGATCATATGCTTCCAAATAATAGAGCATGGGCTACACGAGTACCTTACAAAGATAAAGAACAAGAATTAGAGCCCTTTACTAACTCTACAGCAATCGGCAACGGATGGGTTTGGAATATTCCTAGTTGGGAAAGATTAGGTACAGGATATGTTTATAGTGATAAGTTTATTGATCCAGAAGATGCAAAAGAAGAATTCAAACAACATTTAATGTCAGATAAAATGATCTGTCCGAGAACAAGAAAAGAAGTTGATGCATTAGAATTTAAAGATATACAGATTCGTGTAGGAATACACGAGCGCACTTTTGTAAAAAATGTTGTGGCAATAGGGCTTAGTGCAGGATTTATTGAACCATTAGAATCGAACGGTTTGTACACTGTGCATGAATTTTTATTTAAGCTAATTAAAACTCTACTTAGACCAGCAGTTACACAATGGGATAGAGATGTTTATAATGCAGCAACTCTTGGAATGTATAGAAATTTTGCTGAATTTGTTGCACAACATTATGCTTTAAGTATCAGAGACGATACAGAATATTGGAAAGCTAATGCAAATAGAGTTTATAAACCAGAGATGATTGGTCTAAAACCAGATACTGCTATAGGATTTTATCAGTTACATAATGATAAGATGTTTTCAGGTACAACTCCAGATTTAGGAGGAATAACTTGGATAAGTGTAGGCTGTAATTATTTCATCTTAGACAAAGTTCAAGCAGGAATAAGATCAGGATTCAATTTTAACAAACTAGAAAAAGAATTTTATCCTGTGTTTACTGCATTTGAAGAACGAAAAGCAAGATGGTACGAAATGGCAAAGGATAAACCTAGTTTGTACCAATACCTTAAAGATAATATTCATACAGAAAAGGAAGGATAATAATGCTTATTAACAATATGTTTACTGGCAGTTTAGAACCTAGTGCCACAGTAGCAGGATGCGTAGAAATTTTTGAAAATGCATGGCCTGATCCGGAAATAGCAGTTACTAGATTAGAAATGGAATGCGGTAATACAGACTCAGGAATGGGCTGGAACAGGGCACACACAGTGGGTCAAGGAGTTAGACAAAAAGCTAGAACAAATTTGTCTCTTAACATCACGCAAGCAGGTGAAGGTTCTAATAACCAAGTTGCTAAAGATATACATAACCAATTTTTTTACTTGCTACTAGCTACTACTGTAGGCTATGCTGATAGAATGCACATTGATGAAAATTTATATCACGAACCGTATCAAGCACTAAAATACAGAGCAGGTGAAGGATATAACACACATTATGATGGTGGAACAGAATTAGGTAGAGCAGTTAGTGCAATATGTTATTTAAATGATGATTACGAAGGAGGAGAATTAGAATTTCCTAATTACAAATTTAAGTTAAAACCTGAAAAGGGCATGTTAATTTTATTTCCGTCAAATTATGCTTACAGACATATTGCTCATCCGGTAACTTCGGGAACAAAGTATGCGTTAGTAACCTGGATTCACGATCGTCCAATGTATTAAGGAGAGAGTTATTGAAAAAGACTGTAAAAGATTTCCAAGAAAAAAAATATACAAAGGTAAAAAATGCACTATCAAAAGAGATCTGTGATTTAATATATCAATATACAATTTTTGATGAAGATCAAGATCTCTCTTTAGAAGTTGGTCCTACTCCACAAATCCACAACTCTCATAGTAAATATGCTGATCCTATGATGGAAGCTCTACTGTTAAAAATGCAACCAATTATGGAAGAAAATACTGGCTTAAAACTTATTCCAACATACAGTTATTACAGAGTATATCAACCGGGCGCAAATTTAATTAAACACAAGGACAGACCAGCTTGTGAAATTTCTATTACATTGTGTTTAGGATACAATTATAATGGTAAAGATTTAGATTATCCTATATACATTGACGGAACTGCCGTTTCTCAAGATCCAGGTGATGCAGTAATTTATAGAGGACATGAAGTTGAACACTGGAGGGAGATTTTTGAGGCTCCAGAAGGTACAAAACATTCTCAAGTATTTTTACATTATGTTGATGCAGAAGGACCGTTTGCTGAATCACATAAATTTGATGGTAGACCTTACATCGGCCACTTTGAAGAAGGCTTTAAAGATAAACAGCAATTACCTAAATACATTATAATGACAAATTAAATGATAAAAGTTTTTGATAATATTTTAGACGAAAATGAAAAGGATAAGATAGAAGGATTTTTAAGAGATCCTGCATTCCCTTGGTATTTGGCAAATAACGATGGAAACTATACAACAGACAAAAGTGTTTTCGAATCAAACAAGGACGAAAATACTGTTGAAACAACTTTGCTAGGACATGATTTTTATAGAGACAATGTAAGAGTAAGTGAAAATTACTTAGTGTCTGATATAATATTAGATAGGTTTTTACAATATACAGGCCATGAATTTAAAGCAAAAGTAAGATCAAAAGCAAATCTGCAATTAGCTTCGTCTATGAATAGTGATGTTTATACTACACCACATTTTGATTTAAATTTTGATCATTATGTTCTATTATATTATCCGGTAAGTTCTACAGGAAATACAGTAATTTTTAAAGAAAAACGCAACGAAAATCTAAAAAACTACAATGTTTTAGAAGAAGTGCAGCCAAAGAAAGGAAGATATTTATTGTTTGACGGAAATCATTATCATGCTGTAAGGCATGTTACAGAAAATAATTTAAGATTAACAGTAAATATTGGGTTTATATAATGGATGATTTCATAGGTATTTACGATGATGTGTTAAACAGTCACGACTGCAACAAGTTGATAGATTGGTTTGAGGAATGTAATAAGTATAATGCCGTAATAGATCATAAAGGATATACAAAAGCACCTGATCATCTTACAAGAAAAGACGAAACTGTTTTTGCATTACGACCTGAAACAATTTCATTACCAAATAATGCTAACGAGTATTTGATAAAATTTTCTGAGTCTTTTTGGAAATGTTACGAAAATTATACTAACAAATACACAGTGCTACAAACGTCACCTAAACATGGATTTTATTTGTTAAGAATACAAAAAACCAAACCTGGAGGTGGATTTCATACATGGCACTATGAAAATTTTGATTTAGCAACTAGTTCTAGATTAGTTGCGTTTCAGTTGTATCTAAATGATGTACATGAAGGCGGTGAAACAGAATATCTATATCTTCAAAAACGGATACAACCTAAGCAAGGTAGATTGTTGATTTGGCCTACTGGGTATACTCATACACATAGAGGAAATCCACCTTTAACAAATGACAAATACATAATTACAGGTTGGTTAAACTTTTTCGAATGAAACAGATAGAACATTTTTTCCCTACACCTATAGCATCGATTAGAGATGTCGACATGGCAGAAAAAATGCTGCCTATTGCTAAAAAGTACCTAGCAGATAAAAAACATTTATCTAACGAATGGGGATATAAAAACACCTATAAGTCAAACGGTGGTTTAAACGAATACAAAGATTTTGATGAATTTACAAATTGGATTCATGATCAAGCAAGATGGTACTTGAATGAACTAGGATACAAATGTCCTAACGAATTTTCTACGCAGATTTTTGCTAGTGAAATGTTAGAAGGAGATAAGCACGGCCCTCACACTCATCCTAACTCTATACTATCAGGAGTGTTTTATTTACAAGCACCTGAAGGATCGTCAAAAATTTTATTTAACGATCCTAAACCTTATAGAAAATATATCGATCTAGAAGTAGAAAATAACACATTACACAATTATCATCAAGTGTTTTTTAATGCAGAAAAAGGACTTTTAGTTTTATGGCAATCTTGGATTGAACATGAAGTGCCAGAAAACAAAAGTCAAGAAGGTAGAATTACATTGGTTTTTAATTTAGGAGATAAACCATTATGAATATAACAATAGTAGGCGGAGGTACAGCAGGCTGGATTACTGCATATTTTCTAGATTCCATACAACCAAATTGCCATAATATAACAGTTATTGAATCTTCTAAAATAGGAATTTTAGGAGCAGGAGAAGGATCAACAGGATTTTTCACAAATATGCTTAATGGACATTTTTTTCCTAGAGTACAACAAGTTGACGACTTTATAAGTAAATGTGATGCAACAAACAAAATAGGTATAGAGTTTCATAACTGGCTAGGAAAAAATGATAAATTTTTTAGTCCACTTGATGGCAGTCCTAGTTGTGTGTCAATGGATGACATTATTTTTAAATATGTAATATCAGAGTATGGAAACAACAAAGCCCATTTAGCAAGTAGGCTAGGCTTAGATTATGAACATAGAACAAATTTTAATAAGATAGATTCTTTACATTTTGATGCTCACAAAGTAGGAAAATTTTTCAAAGAAATTTGTGAAAAAGATGGGGTCAAAACTATTGATGCTATTGTAACCGACGTAGCAACAAGTAATGAAGGTATAGAATATTTGACTCTTGATAACGGAAGTAAAATTGAATCAGATATGTTTTTTGATTGTTCTGGTTTTGCAAGAGTGCTTATGAAAGAATTAAATGACCCGTGGATCAGTTACAGCGACAAGTTGCCTTTGAATGCTGCAATGCCATTTTTAGTTCAATACGAAGAAAATGAATATCCCGATCCTTGGACAAGGGCAACTGCTCTTAATGCAGGATGGATGTGGGATATTCCATTAAAAACTAGAAGAGGATGTGGGTATGTTTACAACAGCAATTTCTTAAGCCCACAAGAAGCTCAACAAGAAGTAGAACAGTATCTAAATAAAAAGATTGAGCCTATAAAGCATTTAAGTTTTGATCCTGGCAGAGGTACAAATTTTTGGATAGGCAATACAATTAGTGTTGGACTTAGTTCATGTTTTGTTGAACCTTTACAGGCAACTAGCATACACACAACAATAGCACAATTAGCATTATTTGGTAATGATTTTTTACAACCTTCTAAAGAAAAAACATGTCTAGAAGTAAATAAAAATTCTTATAATAGAAAATGTTCTCAAATGTACGAAAAAACTTTGGACTTTATTTCGTTACACTATCAGTGTGGTAGAGAAGATACTCCATTCTGGAAACATGTTAAGAACAACAATTATGTTACAGATTATGCCAAAGAAATTTTAGAAATTTCAAAAAACAGAGTTATAGGATACCACGAATCAACAAGCGCATTTGGTATTGCAGCTATGGCGTTATGGAATTGGACTATTGCTGGTTTTGGATTGTTTAATGAAAAATCTGCAAAAGAAGATTTGGAAAGAAAATTAGTTGATAGAGATGCAGGAAAATGGTACGCTGCGTTTAAGGAGCACATGTATGGACGACCCAAATAAAGGTAAAGTAGTTGCTGTTATAGGATTAGGTAGTGCCGGCATACAAACTATATGTCATTTATTATCTTTTTTAAAATACGGATCTGTTGTTGTTTCTATACATGATCCGGAAACGCCTGCTTTAGGCATAGGAGAAAGTACAAATCCTAGTTTCATAAGTGCATTAGAAAGAGGAATAGATTTTAATATAACCTCTGATTTGAAAGATTTAGATGCTACATATAAATTAGGAACAGAATATCAAGGATGGCGACAAAATGATTTTATCAATCCCTTAATACAAGGTGGCATTGCGATTCATTTTAACACAAATAAATTAAAAGATTTTGCTATTCCGAGATTAAAAGAAAAATGGGGTGATAAATTCCATTGTATTGAAGGCTCAGTTACAGATATGTATAATCTCAACGAGTATACTGTCGCAGTAAAAATAAACGACGAAGTACAACACTTTGATTATGTAATCGACTGTAGAGGTTTTCCGGATATCTATGAGGACTATACTGTTTTAGAACCTACTGTAAATCATTGCCTTGTACATAATATAAATCAAGGTTCTAATTGGATGAATACAAGACACACAGCTACAGAAAATGGCTGGATTTTTGGTATTCCGTTACAGACAAGAACTAGTTATGGTTATCTTTTTAACAATACAATAACCTCCTTACGAGATGCACAAGAAAATTTTTCAAAACATATAAATGTTCCTGTAGAACAATTGAATAACATTGAATATAAATTTAAAAGTTATTTTGTTAACAAGCTGATAAACGGAAATATTATTTATAACGGTAATAGAGCAGTATTTTTTGAGCCAATGTTTGCAAATTCTCTATACTTGTATAGTGTAATAACACGGTTGACTATGGACTATATGTACGGTATGTTAACAGATGTAGATGCAAATAATTTATTCACTGAATACTGTACAGGTGTTAGAGACATGATAGCTTTTCACTATCATGGAGGTAGTAATTACAATACTAATTTTTGGAATGAAGTTAAACCTTTAGCTCTTACTAGATTAAAAGAAAGTAAACACCTACAATCTGCACAACATCATATGAAAGAACAAACTACACTAAAAAGATATAGTTCAGATGGCAAACCTTCCTGGGTATTTGGTGGATGGCAACTGGGATTGATCTCGTACAATTTTGGATATGACTATTTTTGTGACGAAAATAATAGACATTTTATTCGAAGTGACTGGGATAAAATCACTTAACAGTGTTCAGCAATTTTTTTCCGATATATAATTACATAAGGAAGTTACATGAAGAATATTGACGAACAATTTAAGTTTGTAATCGTTGGAGGCGGAACTGCGGGATGGATTACTGCTCTGTTTGTTGAATCGTATTTTCCGAAAGCACAAATAACAGTTATACAAAGTAGTCAAATAGGAATTTTAGGTGCAGGAGAAGGAGTAACTCCTCATATAACTGATTATCTAGATCAAATTAATGTTCCTATAAGCTATCTTATGAAAAGTGCAAAAGCAACAATAAAAAATGGCATTAGATTTAATAATTGGAATGGTGACAATCAATACTACTATCATTCCTTCCAAGACGAAAGTTACCTTGATCATACCTTTATAAGCGAACTTCCTAATACCAAATATCCTATGATAGAAATTGAACAAATGTCATTGGGCAAAACACTCAACGACATAAATTTTAATGCTATTACAAGCCAATATAATTGTGTACGATTTGTGCCAAATACTGATGTTAATAACAAAGATTTAGATCCAATACTGCATTTCAATAGATTAGGCAGAATGGCAATTCATTTTGATGCTAATTTATTAGCTAAAGCATTAGAAGATGTTGGTGTAAGTCGAGGTATAAAAGTTATAGATGGTGTAGTAGATAAAATCAATACTGATAATTACGGATACATTAATTCTGTCAATATAAAAGAAAACAAAATAGATTGTGATTTTATCTTTGATTGTTCTGGATTTGCAAGATTAATTATGAAAGAATTTTATAAAACTCCATGGAAAAGTTATAAACCATATTTGCCTGCTAAACGGGCAATGCCATTTTTTAAACAAAACAACTCCGAATCTATACCGCCATACACAGAGGCAGTAGCTATGCGTTGGGGATGGATGTGGGATATACCTGTACAAGGTAGGCACGGTTGCGGATATGTATTTGATAGTGACAGAATAAGTGACGACCAAGCAAAGCAAGAATTAGATGAAACTTTAGGGTACGATGTAGAAATTCCCCGAGTAATAAATTTTGAACCAGGAAGATTAGATAAAATTTATCAAAAAAACTGTTTAGCAATAGGACTTAGTTGCGGATTTATTGAACCTTTAGAAGCAACTTCTATTTGGACATCACTTATGATGTTAAACAGTTGGTACGAAAATATTAACGGTGTAACCCATAGAAATCAAAGAGCCATAGATTCTGTTAATAATAGATGGGCTAATATGAATGAAAATACTCTAGCTTTTGTATACTTTCATTACATAACAAAACGAAGTGACACAGACTTTTGGAAAAATTTTATCGAAGATAACAAGATTCCAACTGCTTTGCAATTTTTATTAGATGAAGTAAAACATGGAATACCTAGTTATGAACATTTTCAAAACATAGGGGTAGATTTTCCTGCAAAAAGTTGGTATGCATGTGGCATTGGGCAGAAATTTTTCAACCAAAAACATGCAAAAGATTTATTTGACTCACTGTATATGGGTACTAGGAAAGATGAATATGATTCAATAAAATTAAAATATTTAAAAAATTTAAATTTAAATATTCATACTTGTGCTGATCATTATTTGTTTACAAAATACATAAAGGAAAATTCATGAATATACTTCCTAAACAATATGAAAATGACTTAGAAAACATGGTTAAAGAAGTTCCATACTTTTTTCATCCTAATACAAGTTATGCCCCAGATGATCCATTCCGCGAACATTTTGAAAAATTATCACAAAACGGAAATATAATAGAAAACGGTCAGTTCACCCATCCTGTTTTTGATGATGGTCAAATATTATCAAATCAATACGGCATGATTTATCCGATACTTTATATTTTTGCCGAACAAATAAAATTAACAGTAAAACAAATACACAGAATAAGAATAAATTTACTTACGCAAGATAAAACTTTTACAGAAAAAAATTATAATTTTCCTCATTCAGATGCTGTAGGTGAACATGTTTTTATATACTATGTAAATGACTGTGATGGAGATACTATACTTTTTAATGAATTTGAAAATGAAACTTTGCCTCAAGAATTTACAATTAAGGAAAGAATTAGTCCCCAAAAGGGATTAGGAACCTTTTTTGAATGTAAAAGATATCATGCAAGTTCTAATCCAAGAACTAGCCAATTTAGGTATATAATAAATTTTAATTTTAGTTAGGAAATACATGTTTTACGAAAATATATTAAAACAAGAAGACTTAAAAAATTTACAAGACTTATTAATGAGACAAGATTTTCCCTGGTATTTTAATCCAAATATAGCATTTGCTGTGAAAATGAATGAAGATATAGATCCATTAAGTCAAGCAAGTCATGGATTTACTCATACTGTGTGGGATATTGAACGAGGACAAGTAAGCGATGTTTTAGGCATAGTAGCACCTATCATTGATAATTTTAGTGCTCTAACAGGTATTAAACCTAATAATTTTTTAAGAATAAAAATAAACTTACAAACTCCTGTACCAGGTAATACTCCTGAAAAATATAACGGTGCTCATACTGACCGATATGTGGATCATCAGACATTAATATATTATCCTTTTACAAGTGACGGTGATTTATTTATTTTTAATGAAATTTTTAATGAATCAGATCACAAAACACATCCTCCTTTATTATCACCAACAGTTAAAGTTAGACATACACCTAGGGAAAATTCATTAGTGCATCTTAAAGACGGTTTAACATATCATAGTAGTAGCAATCCTATTAATTACGGTACACGCTATAGTATTAATATAAATTTTAATTAGGAGAAAATATGAAATTACAGAAATGGTTTTGTGATCCGGTTTGGATGTTTGAATACAATTTAGATTTGAGCCTCTTGACAGAATATGCATATGATATAGCTAAACAGCATGAGAGTAATCAAAAATCTAATAGAGGTGGTTGGCAAAGTCCGCCAATTACTGAATTTCAAGGAATTCTAGAACCTCTAAAAAATGAAATTAATAATTCTTTTAAACAAGCAAAAAAATCTTATGGTATTAAGGATCAATATGATTTAGAAATTCATCACGGTTGGTTTAATATTAATCCTCCAGGCTCTTGGAATATAAAACATCTACATCCACATAGCATATTCAGCGGAACTGTATATATAAAAGTTCCTCAAGGAGAACCTGGATGTATACAGTTTTATAGAAATCCTATAGTTTTAAGTTACATGGAGGATTATTTAATTGAAGATTTTAACGATATGAGTAGCGGAACTGTATCCTACACTGCTTCTGAAAATTCCTGTCTAATTTTTCCAAGCTGGTTAGAACATCAAGTCACTCCTAATTTTACTAATGAAGATAGAATAAGTTTTAGTTTTAATACAGGAAATAAAGTTTATGATAAACAGTGAAATTGTATTTCCATCTTTTATTTCTTGGTCTTATAGAGAATCGGTATTGCCAAAAATTAGAGAACTGTATAATAAAATAGACTGGGATTTTTATTTAGATGATCGATATCCTAATGGTGTGACTACTTACTTTAAAAACGAATATGCAGATGTTGATATTATCAAACAAGACTGTGACGAATTAATTAGTGCAATTTTACAAGACTGTTATGATAGAATTTCAGTAGCAGGAAAAAATTTAAACGGAAAAGAATTTTATATACAAAATTTATGGTTATCAAGAATGTTTAAAAATGGACACCATATTAAACATATACATCATGGTAGTCATTTCTCGGGAACATTTTATGTAAATGGTGACGCAGATAGTTCTCCATTACTCTTTTATGATCCAAGATTATATAAACAATTTTTTAATGAGTTAAACGATCATGATGTAATGAGTTATGATGCTACACCAGGTAAACTTATGATGTGGGATTCTTTCTTAGAACACGAAGTACAAAATAATAATAGCGAAACTATTAGAGATGCAATTAGTTTTAATGTGGGCTTACGATAACTGAATTCATAGCCAAAGATATTCTATCCTCTCCTGATAGATTTGGCTTAACATAATGAAAAAGCCATGAAGGAAAAAATACCACCATATTTTCTTGTGGAGTAACTTTCCAGTTTACACTATTGTAAGAATTGTACATATCTACTACTGTAGGTTCTATGTTTTGACAAACAACAGGATTAGGGTTCATAAAAATTAAATCGCCGCAATTAGTAGGTGCCTTTAAATAAACCACAGCGGAGAATACTCTATTAGGATGCGAATGAGGTGCATCAATATTAGTACTATTATTGATGTTTACCCATATTTCACTAACAGTTTGATAACAAGACTTTTTGAAATTAAATTCTGTATGAAGGTTATTTAATTTTTTATCTATTAACCTTACCAAAGAGTTGATAGGTTCTTTTTCTTTATCTATTAAAAAGGTTGATTGATTGTGTTCTAAACTACACGCTTCATAAGCACAATCAATCAAGGGTTGTGTGTCTATATCTAAAAAATCAGTTGCAATAAAATTAGAAAAAATATTTTCAATTTTCATTATTTTCGCTATCTGCTAATTCCTGCAATTCTTGTGCTTTTTCTACAGCTTCTTGTCTAGTTCCACCAGCAGCATTTGCTGCTTGTTCGGGCGTAATCCCATCAGTGCGACCTTTGTTTTCATCAGACATAATTTTCCTCCAAAAGTAATTCCATATTAATACTTATCCTAAATTTATCGCTATCAATATATCGATTTTTATGTTTTAAGTTTCCAGGAAATATAAGCATATCTCCTTGTTTGGGTAAAAAAGTAAACATAACATTATCATTATCATCAAAAAAATCTAATTCACCTCCATTACCATCTGGTATATTAAAATAATAAACACAATTTACATGTGCAGTGTTGCTATGATCGTGTATATTTCCTAAAAAGAAATTTGTGTTTGTAATGTTAGCCCAACAATTATTTGAACTTTCTTTGCTAATTTTTTTAGTTATTTTAGCTTTAGTAAGATCCTTAAATATTGTATATATTTGTGTACAAAAATTTGAGTATATAGGATTATTAATATTGAGTAGTATATTCTTTCCACCTGCATATGTGAAATTTTGATTTATAAAATCTTTTACTATTTCATTGTAAATTTCGTTATGATATTTTTCTTCTATAGGTTCTATAGTAAAATGCAAAATGTTTTCTTGATAAGTGTCGTTGTAAGGCATACAACTATTTAATAGTTCAGTATAAGTCCTTTGTTGAAAATTGGATTTCCGTTTTTAATTTTTCCTAATTTGTCGTTATCCTTAAATGAAAATCTAAAATGTGCATCTTTACTGTATGGTATTTTTAATTCATCTAAGCGTTGTAAAACTTGAGGTTGCACAAATCTGCCATAAAATGCTTCTAAATCTTGTCCCCAGTTATGTCTTATAATATAATATTCTGCATAAGGGCACCACGCTGCATATACAGCAGTTCCTCCGCCTCTTTCTATAATGACTTCCCATATATCAACATCTTCAAATTCCATAACACGATCATATGACCAATCATAACTAGGAGGCAAAACTAATTTGTCGCTGTCCATGTTATTGTCGTTCCATACTTCGTCGCCAAAGTCTTTTAACATATTTTGTGTAGATTTAAATTGAGGCATATTATTGTTTGTATCTTATAACTACTATTCCTGAGCCACCTGGGCCTGCTGCGTTAGGGCTACTATGAACTCCACCGCCGCCACCGTATCCACTGTTGGCAGGACCTGTTTCACCGTTTGTTGAACCATAGATTCCTGCTTGGCCACCCATTTGCTGTCCGCCATGGGCGCCGCTTAATCCATAATGTCCTGGATTACCCGGTTGGTGTGTTCCGCCACCGCCACCAAGTGCGTAATAAGTTCTGGTTCCAGTTATTTGACTGTACAATCCTGCGCCACCAGTACCCATAGTATTACTATTTGCTATTGGTTTTCCTGATGAACCTGCGCCACCACCACCGCCACCGCAGTGGATAACTGTGTTTCCAGCTGCCCAAATAAAGCCGCCACCGTGCGCTCCAAAACCTCCTGGATGTCCCTGTCCTACTATTCCGCTACCATAACCATTACCTTCCATGGAAATTTGGTCATTGTTATTACCTGTATTAAGTCCTTGTAGTGGAGCACCATGCCAGAAATGATCTGCACCCGGATTACCGTGTCCTGTTGGAGCTTGTGGCCAAAAACCACCTTCACCGCCTGAGCTTGGTCCGTGTCCACCTGGCCCACCACCGCCTGATCCTCCATTACCGTATCTTGCAGGACTTTCTTGTCTTGCATATGGCAGTCCGCGTCCGCCACCTACTGCTCTTCTAATATCTGCAGAAGGGCTTGCTATTACTGAATCTCCGCCGGGAGAAGCTAGTGAATTGTGACTAGGTTCTCCACCGCCACCGCCACCAACTGTAACACTGAAATTTCCTGCAGGTAGTTGTTGCTGAGATTCATAAATGAATCCGCCACCGCCACCGCCACCGCCGATGCCAGCACCGCCACCGCCACCACCGACTAGTAATACTTCTACAACACCCGGATACGCCATAGTAAAAGTTGTAGTTCCGCTTGTAAAAGTGTGTATTCTATATCCACCAGTACTAGTTACAGACCCGCCTGTTGCATAATTTTCAGCTTCAGTTGTAACCCAACTAGTTCCTGTATAAATTTCATTTTTGCCGTAGTCTGTATTGTAACGGATCATACCGGCTGTAGGACTGCCAGGTCTTTCTGCTGTTGTTCCTGCAGGTAATTCTACAAATCCAGTATCATCTATTGTTACATTTTTTAATGTTGCCATCTCATATCCCTTATTATGTTGTTCTATACCTTACTACAACTACGCCAGGACCTCCAGATCCTGCTCTATTTTCACCACCAGGATGTGCGCCGCCGCCGCCGCCTCCTCCACGGTTAGTTCCACCTGCTGTTGCAACGGCGCCGCCGTGTGTTCCAGAATTTCCTGTTCCATCTCCTGCGCCGCCCGGATTTGGTCCATATCCGTAGTATGGATTTACATGTGTTCCACCACCACCACCGGCAGCATATATAACATTTGATCCGGATATAGCATTTGTTAAACCTGCTCCTCCGTTAACTCTTACCCAATTTGAATATCTACTAATACCTCTAGAACCTGCGCCACCGCCGGCGCCGCCAGCGTGAGTTGCGCCCGATCCTTGACAACCTGGATTTGGATATCCTGGACCACTACCATGATGTCCATAACCTCCGGGATGTCCTTGTCCTTCAACTCCTAATCCTCCAGGGTGTTCTCCAGGATAACTTGTATAAACCATTCCTGGATGTCCTTCTCCACCTGGCCCGCCACCGCCTGAGCCTCCGCTCATAGCAGGAATACTTGAACCGTATTGATAAAACCCACCTTTGCCGCCACCGACAGCAGTAAATTCTCCGAAACTTGAAGGATTTCCTGGAGCACCATCATTGGTATAATGATGGGAGCCGCCAAGGCCTCCTGTTCCTATCGATGTAGAATAACCTGTACCTGCTGTTACAGGATAATTTGCATTATAAATGTAGCCGCCTGCACCTGCTCCACCGCCAATAGGTGCGCCACCACCACCTCCAGCTACAACTAGTATTTCAACAGCACCTGTGTAATCGCTTACAAAACTGTCTGATCCACTTGTAAATGTGTGTATTCTATATCCACCGGAGGTAGTAATAGATCCTCCGGTGCTGGCAGATCCTAATGCACCGTCTATTGTTCTCCAAACCCCGTTTGTATACTGTTCTGTTTTACCAGTTGATGTATTGTGTCTCAATGTGCCGTTAACTGTTGTTCTAGCACCTGTATCACCGTTAGCTACAGTAAGTGAGCCTGTATCATTTATTGTTGTGTTTTTAAGTGTTGCCATTGTATATCCTTATGTCCTGTATCTTATTACAACAATACCTGG